>Ga0209187_1001820_pt1 | contig 22883 bp, 19 predicted proteins | sample BantaG_FD_187430 | JGI IMG/M metagenome (GOLD analysis project Ga0209187, IMG submission 187430) | Marine algal microbial communities from Bantry Bay, Ireland - BantryBay_4 metaG (SPAdes) (version 2) | ecosystem: Host-associated > Algae > Red algae > Unclassified | place: Bantry Bay, Ireland...
GGCAGGAAATCCGGAGCTATGCCGTAGCATAGTGAGGAATTTTCTAACGAAAAGCAGGCGAAAAATAACAAGCATAGATTGGTATGGATTTACGGGATGAGGCACTAGCTAACCAGCCCCCTAACTCCCCAACTCCAACTGATTCTTCACCAGGGTATAATAAGCACCTTTTTGAGCAACCAGTGTTTCGTGCGTACCTTCTTCGATCAAGTTGCCATTTTCTAGTACCACGATCTTATCCGCATTTTTCACCGTACTCAATCGATGTGCTACCACCAATACCGTTCGCCCCCGAAAAAATTCATCCATATTCTCCATGATTATTTTTTCGTTCCGCGCGTCTAAAGCATTGGTGGCCTCGTCGAAAAACAAAATATCCGGATCTTTATAAACCGCTCTGGCAATCAACAATCGTTGTCTTTGTCCCTGACTAATTCCATTACCACGGGCACCAATCATCGTGTTGTAGGCCAATGGCAAAGACTCAATATATTCCTGTATATTCGCGATTTCTACGGCACGGTGTAGCTTGACCCGATCCGGTTGTTGATCACACTCACTGATATTATTAGCAATGGTATCTGAAAAAATAAATCCATCTTGTTTTACCGCTCCGCAGATACCCCGCCAGTTTCGCTTGTTGAGATTATCCAAATTAGTTCCCCCGATTTTTATAGTTCCTTCCGTAGGGGAATAAAATCCTAACAACAATTTTATCAATGTTGTTTTTCCGCTTCCACTCGTCCCCACGATGGCCGTTACTTTTCCGCGGGGTATTTCCAGGTTAATATTTTTTAAAACCGGAGCCGAAATAGGGTTATAACTAAAACTCATATTTTCAATCATAAAATTCCCGTTAGTCGGCATCACATTAATTTGTCCCCCTATCTCTGCCTCTTCTTCTTTGTCGTGTATTTCTCCCAGTCGATCCAGACTAATTTGGGCATCTTGCGCACTACGGATAAAAGTAATGAGTTGAGTGAGTGGCGTGTTCAATTGTCCAATAATATATTGTACCGCCAACATCATCCCGAGCGTCATCTGTCCGTCGATCACCGCCTTGGCGGCAAAAAACGAGATTAAAATATCTTTTAACTGGGTAATAAATCCTGCGCCAATGTCCTGATATTGGGTGATCCGGAGCGACTTCATTCCAACGTGAAACAACCGCGCTTGAATATTAGTCCATTGCCAGCGACGTTTCTTTTCACTATTCTGTAATTTTATCTCCTCCATTCCCTGAATGAGTTCGATCAGCGTATTGCGGTTATCGGCGGCGTGTTGAAAATTCTGGTAATCTACCGTTCTTCTTTTTTTCAAAAAAATCGTCACCCATAAAATGTACAAAATACTGGAAAATAAAAAGATAAAAAAGATCAACCGATTATAGATCAGCAGCACAATACTAAAGACAATAATATTAAAAAAAGAAAAAATAGTTACCAGGGTAGAATCCGTCAAAAATCGTTCGATCCGATCGTGGTCGTTGATTCTTTGTAATAAATCCCCGGTAGACTTGGCGTCAAAAAATCCAATGGGCAGACGGATGAGTTTCATTAAAAAATCCGCGATGAGACTCACGTTGATCCTCGTACCGATATGCAACAGTATCCAGCTTTGCAGGAACTGCACCATAATTCTACCCAAAAAAATCATCAACTGAGCAATGAGAATCAGATAGATAAAATCAATATCCTGATTTTCGATTCCAATATCTACCAATGCTTGCGTAAGAAATGGAAAAATTAACTGAAAAATGCTCGCTAGTAAAAGACCAATGATTAATTGAGCAACCAGCTGTTTGTAGTGGAGTAAATGTCTAAATAAAAATCCAAACCCAGTTCGATTGACCTTCTCTCCTTCTTCGGCAAAAAAGTCAGGTCCGAGTTCCAGGATCAGGGTGATTCCCGTCCTTCCATCCGACAGCCACCCCCGTTCGAATGCCTTACGGGTAAGCTTTATTTTTCCCTTGCCTGGATCTGCTATCCAGACATGCTTTTTATCTATTTGATAGACGACCACAAAGTGTCGCTGCTCCCAGTGCACAATACAGGGTAATCCAACCTGCAAAAGAGAAGCTTCCTCCTCGTCTTCGTGTTCATAAGGTAATCGTAAAGCTAGCGTTTGCAATCCGATCTGCTCTGCCGCTTCACTGATTCCCATCAACGATACACCTTCCCGATCGATATAACTTTTATCTCTTAGGGTTTGTAGAGAAAAGGTCTTACCATAATATTCTGCAATCATCTTCAGACAAGTCGGACCACAGTCCATGCTGTCATATTGCCGATAAAACGGAAATCTCCTTTTGAAAATCATCCCCAAATATAAGGAATGACCCTTAGAAATTTTGCAAAAGAAAAGGTTTACCAGACAATTAATGTCCGATAAACCTTTTTATAAAATATTTTTATACTGTTTGTTAGTTTACAACAAATTTCTTAATAGGACCATAAATCATGCTCCCAGTTAAAAATCTCTTGTTTGATCTTGTCTGCTTCCAGTAGTAGATCGACTCCGGAATAAGTATCCTGTAAACGATAATCGTGTACGTTGGAAGCTTTCATGATATAGCTGGAAAAGAAACGCATTTCGAAAGTATCTTCCCAGGTCATTGGTGCCGCATCATTACCTTGGTTAAAGACCTTATGGCGAGCGAGAATCTCGCGACATTCCGGATAGTAAGCCCAAAACATTGGCTTCTCATAACGGAAATTACCATTTTCATCTTTTACATCGATCATCGGTGCAATACCTAAAATACGAGCCTGTAAAGTAGAAGTCTGTTCGTCAAAAAACCAAACTTCTTTCACTCGAAAGCGATTTACATCTTCTGGATTCAATTCGTTACGAACTACCTGAATCTGCTCTTCGTAAGTCTCCGGATCGAAGGTAATTACGGTATCAGCGGTGGCACCCATGGTGGCCACTTCATCGGCGGGCAGCGAAGCAGAGAATTTATCGTCCTCCGTGCTATAAACAGTGATGTCACCATTTACCGCAGCGTCCATTAAAATTGAAAAGAAAGGCATTTCAGGATATGCGAAAGGAAGATTCATCTTCTCTCGAATATCAATCACTCGCCAAACCCGCTTTTCCCAGAAAACATCCGCTTCTCGAATTGGCTGGTAAGGTAGTACCATTCTTTCGTCAATAATTCTTTTTTCAACAATGTCATCCAACGGGCGATCGCCATCTGGATCACTAGCTTCCGTTCTTGGTGCCTCTGGCAACTGAGCGAAAGATTTGGTGGAGAAAAGAATCATCCCCAAAAAACATAAACTTAAAATTTTCACATAGATCTTCATAACAAACAGTTATTTATGGTTTATTTAATTTTAAATACCATGGAGTTAATCTTACGACCCGCAGAATCACCAGGACACTTAGCTTTTACATTATCAAAGTAGTAAGTATCACCAGGTTTAGCTGATTTCACCAAACGACCGGACTTTGCGTTGTAACGAGCTCCTCCGTTGTTCGATTCGATTGGATCCTGTCGCGGCGCCAATTTGGTCAACATAAATCCTTGGATTTTACATTTTGCATCAAAGTCAAAGTTGTCCAGGAATGCTCCTACTCCACCCTGTGCCTTGAATTCTCCGTTACCCATTGTTCCTCCTGAGTTCTTACTCAATCGGGCCACTGGGTCAGGAATACGCTTGATACGGAATGGAAAACCGGTTGCTTTCAACCCTTCTCCGCTTACGGTAATCTTTGCTTCACCTGGTCTGGAGGCCGTAGCGATATACTTACCTTTTCCGTTTGGCTTCAGTGTGATACCAGAACCATTTACTTTCAAAGAATTAGTAGGTACACCCGCTGCCGAAACGGAAACCGGGTTTTGTACGCCGATGTAAAATACATTCATCTTATCAGCCGAAACACTTACACTACGTAGTCCAACTTCGTACTCGAAGCCCTTCTTGTAGGTCTTTGTCTCATTGGTCACTGGATTAGTAACGCTAATTGACGCATTATATTTCTTTATACCCGTACCATTTGCACCTTCGGTGTAAGTAGCTACTCCGTCTTTAACGGGTAATCTTCTACCATTTACACTAATAGATACTCCAGTACTGGAAGAAGCAGAGGCAGAAGCACTCAAGAAAACATCCGTTTTGAACTGCTCACCCTGAATAACGTAGGTCTTATCTGGGGAAGAAACTACCTGGAATTTATCCAGTACGATATCTTCACCCCCTACTTTTTCGAGGTAATAATTCAGAATAGACGCTTCGGTAGATTTCGCATCATTCTTCCATTTGGTAAACATCGGCATCAAAGCACCGACTGGCATCTGACGGAAATTATAATCCGACCAGCTCGTTTTACCTTTAGCATCCTGCCAAGACTGATCGTCTATTTCCAGGGCTACTTTATTAGCAAAACCATCCCGATCCTTTTCGTCGACTAAAGCTAGAAATTTTCCTCTGTATTCCAGAATTTTAGCTTTCAATTCTTCTCCGGTAGGACCTGTTACCAATTCGCGGGTAGCAATATCCTTGTTCTTCTTATTTTTTAGTTCACCAGGGTACTTTGGATCATCCAGTGGATAATATTCGGCCATACCGGTCCAAATACCATCTACGTATTCTACAAATTCCTTGGAAAGCGCCCGAACTTGTGGTGCCTTTTCTCCGTAAACTCTTAGTTCTGGCTTTTTCTTAGCCAGTGTTTGAATCTGACCAGGTACTCCTTCGTTGGACGAATCCAGTACTGCGTTAGATTTCTGGAGACCTTTGTCTACCAGTTTAAATGCGTTAAATATTTCCGCAGATACGTTGAGGGCTAACATCGCTGTCAGTACTAAGTACATGATGTTAATCATCAACTGCCGCGGTTCCTTGGGAATTGACATATCCTATTAGGTTTTTATATGTGTTAAATAATGGAGGTGTAACCCGACGGATTATCCAACTTTTTTACCAGATCCAGCAGATGATGCCATTGCAGAAAGAACGTTTCCGTAAACAGAGTTTAGAGAACCGAGGTTTCTATTCAAGGCAGAAATTTGCTCTTGGTAGCGCTTGGTGTCTTCTAGAGAATCGTTCATCGTTGCCATCGCTTCATTCATACGTGTGTAGAAATTGCTCATTGACTTTAGCTGATCTCCAGTGCTGGAAAAATCAACTTCCTGTAATGATTTTAGAGAACCCAAGCTAGCGGACATCGTCTGAAGTTCAGATAACATACCCCCTAATTGCTGCTCAACTACTTCACCATTTAATCCAGGTGTATTTGCTGCGGCACCAAGAGGAGCTGCCGTTAAAGGCTGAATCTTAGAGTCATAATTTTCCAGACCTGGGTATAATTTTTCCCAGTAGTAATCTTTGTCTGGTGGTAAAAGTCCTAACATGAGGAATAATCCTGCTTCTGTTAAAAGACCGGCAGTTAACATTTCAGATCCACCTTCCCAGGATTGGATTTTGAAAAGTGCTCCAATCATTACGACTGCGGCACCAACACCAATAATAAAATTCTTTAAATACTTGAACCAAGGAGATTTGTAAAAGGCCATTTTTCTGTTCTTTTAAAAAGGTTATTTAAATGAGTTAATAGTATGGGTTATATATTAACACAAATGTTGATAGTTATACCCTTGAACATAACGTTCAGGGTGGAAAAAGTTACAATTCTGTTTAGATTAATTTCAATTGAAAGGATTCGAATAATTCTGTGTCAAAGGAAATCAAAAGCATAATCGGGTTGATTATGCTTTTGATTTATTTATTTCTTAAAGATTAGAAATCATTTATTGAACGTCCTAAGAAGGTCAGTGCACAACGGAATCCTACGTAAGACTTGGTTGTATCCTGGAATTCCCAGTGACGAGTACCCGTCTGCATAAAATAAGCGATATCTTTCCAGGAACCTCCACGAATTACTTTTCGTTTTTGCGCTTCTGCGTCGTCATCCTTGGCGTCATAGCGCAAATCAGGATTTAGATCATGTAAAAAAGAGTAAGAATTTTCGTGGAAAGCAGTATTCGTCCACTCAGATACATTTCCAGCCATATTGTAGAGACCATAATCATTCGGGAAATAAGCATCTGCTTTTACGGTATATAAACCACCATCTTCCGGATAATTACCACGACCAGGCTTAAAGTTAGCGAGTAAACACCCTTTAGCGTTACGAACGTAGTATCCACCCCAGGGGTATGGTGCTAAATCGTGACCACCACGAGCCGCGTATTCCCATTCGTGTTCGGTTGGTAAACGGAAATCTTCACTGTTTACACCGTTTCCTTCGTAAGAATTCCACAATTTGGTTCTCCAGTAAGAGAAAGCCGCCGCCATCTTCCAGTCTACTCCAACTACCGGATAATCATCGTAAGCCGGATGCCAGAAATAGTTACGAGCCATTGGTTCGTTATAAGAATAAGCAAAATCGCGAATCCATACCAAAGTGTCAGGATATACCAAGACTTTGTCTTTTTTAATGTGAGAAGTACGATTAGCATCTCTTTGGTGTGCGGCAGCCTGCCAGTCATACCATTGAAATTCGTATTCTAGCTTAGAAACGTTGAGTTCTTTCTTACCGGCAAATTTTTCGTCGCCCTGGTAATAAAGTTCTTCCAGTGTTTCGTCAGTAGGATCAATTTCCATTTCCCAGTCAATCAACTCCTCTCCACTATCCGTTTCGTAGTAGTTATCTAATAGGGTATGAGAAATACTATCCTTTACCCAGTACACGAATTGTCGATACTCATTGTTGGTAATTTCAGTATCATCCATGTAGAAACCGGAGATAGAGATGGATTTTTGTCGCTGGACCATGGTATTGGCTACATCCTGATCACTGGGACCGATATGTAGTGTTCCCGATGGTATGTAAACCATACCGAAAGGATTAATACCCTTCCAGGAGGGACGATTATCAACTCCGACTAATTGGCCGGTTTGACCTGTTCCGCAAGCGGAAACGATTAACGCTACACAAAATAACGCTAAAGAAGTTTTAAATAATTTTTTCATTTAACACCCGAGTTTTCCTTCAGATTGATAATAAGCAAAAAAGTAAACGTAAATATAGTTCGTTTGTATAAAAACAAGAACTTATTCGCAGTTATTGTTTAATATATGTCAAAGTGCACGCCAAAAAATTTACTGGCAAAGCTGGTTTGCTAGCGATATATCGTAAAAATTTGGTTGCGGTACTTAGAATTATTCTCAAATGTAGACTAAAGCTCCTCTAAATCTATAAAAAACGAGGATTGTAGATTATGTCTGGAGGGGTTCCTGCTCCAATCGCTTTATTCAAATTATAATTAACCATTATTTCGTGTGATCCGTTACTAACCGACTTTAAAGCCGATAAGGTAAGATCATACGCATACGCAACGGTCATTTTAGGGTTTAATTTAAATCCTGCAATTATTGCAACGGCATCAACCGTGTTAGAATTATATCCTCTAAACGAAGCACCTCCGAATATATTGTCATTATATTTCAATAAAGCTGATAATTCTATCTGATGCTCTACCAAATCTGACTTTATTAATAAGGAGGGGTGTAGTGTAAATGTGCTTCCAATTTCATAATTCCCTGCAAAAATAAGAAAATAATTCCGATTCAAAGAGATTTTTGTATTAGCATTTCCTCCCGTAAGTGAAATTTGTGATTCTGTAAGGTTACTTACAGACAATCCTACTTCAAATTGCTGGCCCTGAAAATAAACACCCGCGTTGAAAATCGGAGCCATTGCTCTGATCTCGGTTAGCGGTAGTGATCCATCGTTATGTTCTAGATTATTGGGGTCATCACCATAAATTCCGTCGGGAGCTCTTAATCTGGTTCCGTCAAGCGATTTTTCCAGTAGACCACCGGATAATCCTATAGTGAGAAGATGCTGTTTGCCTACTGGCAACCAGTAATTATAGCTGGCCGTAGCAGAAGTTGTTCTCTCTGGCCCCTGCTCTTCATTTTCAATATTTATGCCAAATCCTCCGTTCAGTCGATATACTGGCAAGTGTGCATTTACTGTTTGTATCGAGGGTGATCCGGGCAAGCTTACCCACTGTTTTCGATAAACGCCTGTAATGCTCAGACTATTGTCCAACCCAGCATAGGCAGGGTTAAAATTGTACTTATTTAAGGCAAATAAACTGTATTGCGGTGCCTGTTGTGCTGAAAGCGAAAAGCCAGCTAACCAAATAAATAAATAGGTAATTGTTTGTTTCATACGCAGGATGATTGCCGAATGTTTGCTTTTTTTATGAACCAAATTGCGGATTATTATGGTCAAGTTCACTAAACTACTAAATTATCGGCATAGATGCCTGATAGATTGTACGGGTAAACAGATCTTTGTTGTCTTTTTAGCAAAAATTAATTTAAAAAATCAATTTCCAGATTATCGTAGGCAATTGAAACGTTGGGAGGCAGTAATGCTTCCACTGATTTATGTGAACCCATTTTATGGCTCAGGTGCGTAAGATAAGCTTGTGTTGGTTTAATTTTTTGGATAATCTCCAACGCCTCGTTAAGATTTAGATGCGAGTGATGTTGGTGTTGATGCAGAGCACTAATGACGAGTAGTTCGGTACCTTTTATTTTTGCCAGTTCGGAATCCTTAATTGTTTTTATATCGGTTAGATACGTAAAATTTCCAATCCTAAAGCCTAAAACAGGTAATTTCCCGTGTAAGGCATCAATTGGAATAATGGTCGTATCTCCAATTTGAAAGGGATCGTTGGTATCAATATTTTGCAGTATAACGGAAGGAGCCCCCGGATAAGGGTGGTCACTAAAAATATAAGGAAATCTTTTTTTTAAATCTTCTTGTACTCTCGAACGCGCATAAACCGGCATATCTTTTCTTGAAAAAAAATTAAAAGGTCGGACGTCATCCATACCAATGATATGGTCATTGTGCTCGTGGGTAAGGAGGATGGCGTCCAGTCGATTTATCTTAGCTCGTAGCATCTGTTGCCGAAAATCCGGGCCAATATCAATAACCAGGTGCTGCTTATTGATCTTTAACAAGATCGCACAACGCAGTCGTTCATCACGAGGATCATCAGATATACAAACGGGACATTCACAACCAATTACCGGAATGCCCTGAGAAGTACCGGTACCTAAAAATCTTATTTTCAATGCCTGCTAGTTTTCTGGAGTTACTGGGGTCGTCTTTTCTTCAGTGGCCGTTGCTTCTATCTTTCCTTCTTCTGAGTCTTCTTCCTTGGCCTCAAAAACCTGCGTCAGCTGATCGTAAAGATTTTTTTCTTTATCGTCAAGTGTTTCTATATCCACCTCTACGTTTCCGAGTATTTCGATTAGACAATTGATCCGAGCTTCGGCATCGTAAAATTTGTTGATCACGGCAATTCGTCTGTTTTCCACAATGCAATAACCCGATTGAAAATTCCCTCGTTCGTATCGAATAATATATTTAATCTTGTCGAAAAGATCTTCTACTTTCTTTAAGGTATGTTTAGTATATTTAATCATAAGTACATTTTGATATCGTTTATAGTATCTTCGCAAATATAAGCATTGAAGTTGTTTAAAACCTCTAAAAAAATCAAATTAAAAAAATAATCATGCGTTTTATTTTTATATACTTTTTCACCTTGCTACTCTCCTCTGCGTTATCCGGACAGGAAACGGTAGACCGGAGATTTAAGGGTGGAATTGTAGCGGGTTTTAACATTTCTCAGATTGAAGGTGACGAAGCGGCTGGTTATAATAAGATTGGCCTGCAAGCGGGCATCAGAGTCGCGATTGTTTTAAAAGAAAAAATGGATCTGGGGGTAGAGATGTTATTTAGCCAACGAGGTAGTGCTGCCCGTAATGTAAATCAAGGTGCTTTTCCATTTAAGTTGACCCTTAATTATATTGAAGTTCCGGTAATTTTTAATTATATGGACTGGAAAGCAGAAGACGAAGATTATTACCGACTACATTTTCACACGGGTCTTTCCTACGGACGGTTGATCGGATTTTCCAGTGATGACAATCAACTGACCGTACTGGGGGATTCTTTTCGGGACAATGACGTCAGCTGGATTGCTGGAGCTACCTATTATGTCAACGAAAATCTGGGATTCACGGCTCGTTATACTCGATCAGTTTATCCGTTTTTTGTGGCAAATGAAATGGCTACTCCTAACGCAAACTCATTAGTTGGGTATCAGATTACCTTTCGAACGACTTATATGTTTTAAAATATCTAAGGAACAACGATCTAATAGATTCAGAATTATGACTAATATTTTTTGTGCCTAACTTCGTTTAAAATACGCGCCATAGCTACGGCTATGTCTGTGTTTTTCAACTCGTTATACACAAAAACTACCTACTCAAAATTTCTTAATCTATTTAATCCTCGTTCCTAATGCGAAACAGGAGTTAGAATTTAGCTAGTCCTTATCCTAGGAATGAGTTAAAAATAACTACCCCAAGAAACCCAATTTATTTATACCTCATTCCTTAGCCAAATACGCTCAACCTCTTAACCACTAAATCATGCGCTTAATTTTTTGCTCTTTTATTGCTCTTATCATCCTGGCCTGTAATGCTCCCAAACCCGATTCACCAGCCAATGCTGAGGAGACCGCTACTGCTACCGAATCTTCTACGACTCCTACTGTTACTACTGGGCCACTATTGTCCAGTATCAGTAGTGACTTTATGAAAATGCTCTGGGATAGTACGACCTACATTGATTATACTTTTTATACACTTCCAATGAGTATGAGCTTTGACAATAAACCGGCCATTCAGAATGTCCTCGGTCATCTCGAAGCTACGCCCGTCGCTATGCCATCAAGCTGTAAACCAACGGGCCGGGCCTTTTTTCAAAGAAACGGAGAAGAACTCGGTGTGGCTGAATTCTATTTACATGTTGACTGTCGGTGTTTTGTTTTTTTAGAAAATGGAAAATCTGCGCACTCTAATCGAATTAAAGATTCTGGGTTAGAGTTTTACCAAAATTCTATCCGCCAGGCGGTTAAACAAACGCAGCAAAAAGCACAGTGATGAATTCATCTTACGGCGTGATTGATTTAGGAACGAATACTTTTCATCTACTAATTATAGAAAAAACACCTGACGGAAAATTCCAAGAAATTTTTCGAAAAAGAGTTTTTGTCAAATTGGCCAGTGAAGGCATCGACACCATTGGTACGGCTCCTTTTCAACGCGGACTTGATGCCTTATTGGACTTTTCAAAAACTTTAAAAAAATATTCCGTAAAAAATATCCGAGCCATCGGTACGGCAGCGCTCCGTACCGCCAGTAACGGTGCTGATTTTGTCCAGCTTATATTGCAAAAAACAGGAATTCAAATCGAGTTGATTGACGGAAAAGAAGAGGCCAGACTAATTTATCAAGGAGTAAAACAGGCTTTCCCCATCGGCAAAAAGAAGGTACTGATTATGGATATTGGTGGGGGTAGTGTAGAGTTTATTATTGCCAACAAATCCGAGATTCAATGGTCGCAAAGTTTTCCCATCGGAGTGGCCGTTTTATTTAAATCTTTTCATAAAAGTGATCCGATTTCGACCACCGAAATTCAACAAATAATTGACTACTTGACGCAAATGTTGCGGCCCCTTTTTATCGCGTTGGAAGCACATTCCGTAGACCAATTAATCGGAGCTTCGGGGACTTTTGACGTCCTGGAATTATTTTTAGCAGAAGAAAATAAATCGTCTCTTTACTCAACCATTCCTATTCCTTCGTATGGCCATTTTTCAAAAAAAATAATTCATACTACCTTCTCCGAACGGCTTGCACTGCAGCGACTACCTGACTCCCGAGCGGATTTGATCGTGGTGGCACTCGTGCTCATTGATTTTATAATTGAAACTACAAATGTATCTACCATCATCACCTCCGCCTACGCGATGAAAGAAGGTATCCTCGCCGAAATGACTAAAAGTTAGATTAAGCTAACTTTTTTCTTTGATAGTATTGATTCTCTGTTTATCTTTGCAAGTACGTGGACAAGTTAAAAAAAACAACCAATGGATATCTGGATGGCATTGCTGGAGTTACCCGAAATTTATCAAACCGAGCCAATATTTCAGCGGGCTCTAGTCGCTGCGATTATGGTGGGGATTACCTGTGGAGTGCTGGGATGTTTTTTTGTTTTAAGAAATATGTCTTTGATTGGAGATGCTTTGTCCCACGCTATTTTACCCGGTTTGGTATTTGCCTTTATGCTTGTAGGTTATAGCACTATTGGATTTTTTATTGGTTCCACGATTGCGGGAATGATAACGGCAGTGATGATTACCTGGATTTCTCAAAATGTCCAAACCAAAGCGGACGCCAGTATCGGGATCGTATTCACCTTTATGTTTGCCGTTGGAATTATTGGAATTTCCAGGGTCGCGCGCGTGCATGCAGACGGAGGAGACACCTCGCCGCACATCGACATGCAGCATTTTTTGTTTGGAAATTTATTAGGGGTCGAAACAACGGATTTGTATTTAACCGCTGCGGTGATGATCTATGTTTTATTTTCTATTTACATTTTTTACCGCTATTTGTTTGTGGCGACCTTTCAGGAAGTGATTGCCGAAACAATGGGAATTTCCGTACAATCGTTGCACTATTTTCTGATGTTGCTCCTTTCTTTTACCGTTGTAGCGTCCTTACAAACCGTCGGGCTGATCCTCGTGGTAGCCATGTTGATTACGCCCGCGTCTACCGCACTTTTATTATCTGATAATCTAAAAGTAGTCATTGTACTTTCCGGCATTATTGGTGCGATTACCGGTTTTATTGGAATGTCGTTGGCTATCGTACTGGATGCGCCTCCAGGGCCTGAATTGGTGGTGGTCGTTTCTTTTTTCTTTTTTCTGGCGGCCATGTTTGCCCCGAAGAAGGGATACGTTTATCGTTTTTTACAAAAAAGAAGATTACAGAAAAAAATTCATCAGGAAGATATTTTAAAACAAGCTTTCAGGCTCGGAGAAAAGGGCCCTATTACCAAAGAAAGCCTGATGAGCAAGCTCGCTTTTAATGCTTCTTTATTAGGAAAAAATCTTGGTAGACTAAAAAGAAAAGGGTTACTTAATAATATAGATCAGCAAATTACGCTAACAGAAGAAGGTAAAAAAGAAGCCAACCGACTCATACGGGCGCACCGACTTTGGGAAACCTATATGGTTCAACAAATGGGGATGACGGAAGAACAAATTCACGAAGAAGCGGAAAAATATGAGCATTTACTAACCGACGATATGGTTGAAGAAGTAGATGCCAAACTGGGTTATCCTGCCACCGATCCTCACGGCTCCAGAATTCCTACCAGAAAAGATCATCCAGATTTTCCGCTCTCTCACCTGGCGCCCAAAAGTCTGGCACAAATTGATGAAGCGCAGATCAACGAAACGGTCTTTTCCGAATTACGGAAATTGGGATTACTACCCGAAACTAAAATTGAAGTGCTCGAAAGAACCCCTGATTTTATTGAGGTAAATATCAACGGTCGTACCATCAATGTTCCCGTCAAACTGGCCAGAGAGATAAATATTAAAGTTCCTTAGACAAATCATCGAGGTCATTTTCTGGTGGATTATCCTCTCCCAGGCGATTAAACAATCCATTTAGCCGATACATTTCGTCCAGGGTATCATCCAGGTAAAAATGCAGTTCTGGAACCCGTCGCATATGTCGCTTTACCCGGTGTGCCAAGGATTGACGGAGCTTTTGATTACTGGCATCCATCTGTAAAATGACGGATTGTTTGTCTTCCGTATTATAGACACTTAGGTAAACTTTGGCAATGCCCATATCCGGTGAAACCTTGACCGAAGTCACCGTCACCATCGGTTCGGTACCATATATATATCCTCCTTCATTTTGTAGCACGATACTGAAGTTTCTGCGTACTACCTCTCCCACTTGTTTTTGTCTTTTCGATTCCATAATGTAAATTTACAAATAAAAAATTGCTCTTTAAAAAATAATGCGATATCCTACGGGGTCGTTTTAACGTCTCGAATCTCTCGGCTAACGTAATGTGACCTCTATGAGGTCATGGATAGCGCTTTAAAAAAGATTACTTTTGTTTTTATAATTTCGTTTATACTCATGTCTAATCACCAAAACGTACTAAAAAGTTCCCTTACCTACCTAAAAGGAGTCGGCCCAAAGCGGGCAGAACTGCTAAAAACGGAATTACGAATTTATACTTACGAGGATTTGCTGTACCACTACCCTTTTCGATACGTTGACAAAACACAGTTTCACAAGATTGGAAATCTGCGTTCAGACAGTGAAACCGTTCAACTAAAAGGTATTTTACGGCGGCTGACCAACGAAGGTAGTGGACGGGGCAAACGATTGGTGGGTCGCCTACGCGATGAAACGGGGGCCATCGAACTGGTTTGGTTTAAAGGCGCGCAATGGATTGAAAAAGCACTGACGGTCGGGATGGAATACGTCGTGTTTGGCAAAATCAATAATTTTCGCGGCAAGCTTAGTTTGCCCCATCCCGAAATGGAAGCGGTATCTATTTCCAATACCAAACAAGCTGCTACATTTGCTCCCGTTTATTCCAGCACGGACAAACTCAATAACAGTGGTCTGGATACGAAAAATCGTCGAAAAATGATGGTTCATCTATTTGGACAAATCACACCAGAAGATCTGCCGGAAAACCTGCCCGACTATTTGGTTAAAAAATTTAAATTTCCTTCGCGGTTTCTGGCAACCCGACAGATACATTTTCCAAAATCACAGGCAGAATTGGACCTGGCGATCAAGCGGTTAAAATTTGAAGAATTATTTTTTTTACAACTCCGTCTTTTACAATTAAAAGGTCGTAGAAAAAATTCAATTCTAGGATATTCGTTTGATACAATTGGAGAACATTTTAATAGTTTTTTTAAGAATAAACTTCCCTTTGAACTTACTGGTGCTCAAAAAAGAGTGATCAAAGAAATTCGAAAAGACATGGGTGCAGGTATTCAAATGAATCGGCTGTTGCAAGGCGACGTAGGAAGTGGAAAAACCATTGTCGGACTGATGTGTATGCTCATCGCACTGGATAATGGATTTCAGGCCTGCATGATGGCGCCCACCGAAATTTTGGCGCAACAACATTATACGGCGCTCCAGGAATACCTGGAAGACAGTCCATTAAAGGTAGGTTTTCTTTCCGGTAGCATCAAAGGAAAAAAAAGAAAAGCATTGTTGGCCGAACTGGAAGCTGGAGACATTCATATTCTCGTAGGTACCCATGCTCTAATTGAAGATTGGGTTGTTTTCAAAAATTTGGGGCTCACTATAACCGATGAACAGCACCGTTTTGGAGTGGCACAACGAGCAAAGCTTTGGATGAAGAGCAAGCCCTACCCTCCCCACGTTTTAGTTATGACGGCAACGCCTATTCCACGTACCTTGGCCATGACGTTGTACGGAGATCTGGACATATCCATTATCGACGAATTACCGCCCGGTCGGAAAGAAATAAAGACGATTCATCAGACCGAAAATAACCGGTTAAGGACGATTGGTTTTATGAAACAGGAGATTGAGAAGGGTAGACAAATTTATGTCGTCTATCCATTGATCGAAGAATCGGAGACCCTGGATTTATTAAACCTGGAAGAAGGATTTGAAAGTTTGAGTCGGGATTTTCCGATTGATAAAGGGTATCAGATCAGTGTGGTACACGGCCGGATGAAGGCTAAGGACAAGGATTTTGAGATGCAACGATTTATACGGGGAGAAACACAGATTATGGTGGCTACTACCGTGATTGAAGTAGGTGTAAATGTACCCAATGCCTCGGTGATGGTGATTGAAAATACGGAGCGATTTGGGTTATCACAATTACATCAGTTGCGGGGCAGAGTCGGTCGGGGTGCCGATCAATCCTATTGTATTTTAATGTCCAGTTTTAAATTGAGTAAAGAAGCAAGATTTCGGATCGAAACGATGGTGCGGACCAATAACGGATTTGATATTTCGGAAGCCGATTTAAAGCTACGTGGCCCCGGAAATATTGAAGGAACCCAGCAAAGTGGTATATTGGACTTTAAAATTGCGAATCTTGCGCAGGATGGAAAAATTCTCCAGGTGGCCCGCGAAATTGCCATTCGTATTCTGGAAGATGACCCTAAATTGGAAAGACCACATCATTTACCTTTAAAGGTCTATTTGGAAACCCACGGTAAAAAAATCAAGTTATGGAGCAGAATTTCTTAAAATACCGTTAATTCTCTGAAAAGGCACCGTTTTGGTGTTACATCAGCTATTATTAATAGTCTTAGAATCAAACCTTTACATACTGGTAATCTTTATACAAAAAGATAAAACAGATTTAAACCTAGATACGTTAGGTTAATGGGATCAAAACCGACAGACATGAATACTGGAAAACTAATAAATCTATTCTCCTCACGACTGCTGACGCTGACAGCCAGCATACTGTGTTTTTTATTCCTTAGCAGTAGTGTACAAGCCAACGATACCAAACCCGCAGACTTTCGTACGATGGTAGACGGACCTTATGTTTTTTATAAGGGAGATAAAATTGTAGTACGTAATTTTATGGTTTCAGCCAATCTCTGTCAGATGGAAGAGGAAGTATTTGAAGCGGATGATTTTATCAGTTTATATTGTAAAATTGATCCGGCTGGTCAGATTGGTTTTAAATTTCCATTGAGAAAAGAACACCAACCTGAAGCTTCCGTCTATCCGGAACCGGATAAATTATTTGCTATTTCTGATATTGAAGGAAACTTTAGTGCATTTGCTTCTACCTTAAAAAGCAATGGCGTGATTGATGATCGTTTCCGTTGGAGTTTTGGGGATGGACATTTGGTTTTGGTGGGCGACTTTTTTGATCGCGGTGAGCACGTAACGGCTTGTTTATGGTTAATTTATAAATTAGAAGAAGAAGCAAAAAGAGCAGGTGGTCATGTACACTTTGTCATTGGCAACCACGAGGAGATGAATATGCGAGGTGACGAGCGTTTTGCGGTTACCAAATATAAGAGAGTAGCTGACAAGATGGAGATCCCCATCCGGGATTTATACGAAAAAAATACTGAGTTAGGACGTTGGTTACGAACTAAAAACGTGGTAGTAAAAGTTGGGAATACACTCTTTACCCACGGAGGTATTTCTCCGGCTTTCGCCAAAAATGGATTAAGTTTAAAAGACGTTAACAAGATTGCGCGGCAGTTTATGGGAGAATCTTTTAGGCTGATTGAGTTACAATCTAACAATAAGATTACTCCGATGGTATTTGACAAAAATGGTCCGTTGTGGTACCGTGGCTATTTTAGAGAGGATTTGAGTAATGATGATATGCAGGATATTTTAGATACTTATCAGGCGGATCACATTGTGGTAGGACATACGATTGTGGAAGAGATTACCCCCTTGTACGAAGGCCGATTGATTCCCATAGATGTAAAGCATGGCAAACAGGTAAAGAGTCAAGGATTTAATGCTATTTTAAAAACGGGTCCAAATACTATTTATAAAGTAAATTCCAGGGGAGATCGCGAAGAAATGGTCGTAGTGGAAGAATTGACAGAAGCACCTGATTTTACGGACCAAAAAGAAGAGGCAGATCCAGATACAGAGATGGGTTCGTCGGATGACGCTCCGGTGGTACCCGTTCGAGAGACTGTTTCCGATGAAAAACCGATAGAGAAAGAAAAAGTAGAGAATGGGATTCCAATCGTCCTCAAAGCCATTGACGAAGGAGATTTAATTGTGCTCAAAGGGTATTTATACGATCACGATATTGATGCGCCTTACGAGGGAGAGAAGTTTACTTTATTACATTTTGCAATTGGTCGTTCTCAACTGGATATTGTGAAATTTTTAATGGAGGAAGACGCTGATCCGGACATTTTATATCAGGATAAAACAGCGCTGATGTATGCTATTAAAAATGGTGAAACAGAGATTGTTAAATACTTAGTGGATCTAGGAGTGAGTGTAAAAGTTAAAAACAAGAGAGCTAAAACTGCGTTACATTACGCCGCTGAATATAGTACGCCGGAGATCGCCAGGTTATTATTAGAAAACGGCGCAAAAACTACGGATCGAGACGCCAGCGGACAAACACCTTTTATGATTGCGGAGGCTAAGAAGAATATTCCGGTGGCGATGTTTTTGAAAGAACTGTAGAGGTGTTGAGACGCTTCGCTTCTGACAGGGCGGCAACGAATTGTTCTTCGGGATTATGGCAAGCTGGATCTCCCAAAAACGCAGGATCAGAAGAACCTTTGATGGTGGGTTTATTTTTTATTTGAACGGTAGGTTTGGGTGCCTTGGCCGCGGTTACCGGTCCAGATGGTTTTGGTTTGGTAGAGACGATTCATGAATCGTCTTTACATGAATCGTCTTTACATGAATCGGTCTGTCATTTTTTTCTGATCGTTTTTTAGTTTTCGTTTCAGTAGTGGTGGTACCGAAAATCGTTGGCCGTAGCGTTTTTCAAAAACCTCACAACGAGCCACAAATTTTTGGAGACCGTAGTCATCAATATACTGCAATGCGCCTCCTTTAAAAGCGGGGAATCCCCAACCGAGGATACTTCCCAGATTGGCTTCGGGAACGGTGCCGATTACTTTTTCCTGAAGGCACCAAACGGCTTCGATCACTTGTGCGAAGAGGAGTCTTTCAGTCAATTTTTTTTGATCGTAGGATTTTTTTGTACTTGGAAAATGTTCGGTCAGTTCCGGCCAGATATACGGATTTTCGTTTTCAGGATACTCATAGAATCCTTGTTTTTTGCGACTTCCGAGTCGTTTTAATTCATCAATCATGGTACGACAAACGGATACGGCAGGATGCTGAACATATCTGCTACCGTAGAGTTCGGCGGCCTGTTCTTCGTATTTAACCACAATTTCCAGGGAGACATCGTCGGCCATTGCTAATGCGCTTTTGGTCATCCCGGCCTGCTTTCCCATATTTTCAATCAGTGCAGGACTATAGCCTTCTTTAAGCATGGTGATACCTTCGAGGATATAGGTATTTTGTACCCTTGCCGCGTAGAACCCCCAATTATCTTTTACGATGATGGGCGTTTTGCGAATGGCCCGGACAAAGTCAAAAGCTCGCGCCACTGTTTCATCCGTAGTCGCTGCTCCCTTGACGACTTCTACCAGGTGTACTCTATCTGCCGGTGCGAAAAAATGTAGGCCAATAAAGTTTTCTGGACGGGCTGCACTTTCGGCCAATTTAGTAATAGGAATCGAAAGCGTATTAGAAGCGTAGAAAGCGTATTCGTCCATGTGGACCTCCGCTTCTCTTAGCACTTTGGCTTTTAAATTTTTATTTTCAAATACTGCTTCGATTACCAGGTCGCAAGTTTCGAATTCGGAGGCCTGATCGGTGGTGGTCATTTTTTCGAGTAATGCAATTTTTTCCGCAGGCAAAATTTTACCTTCCAATACAATCTCTTCCAGGCGATTTTCCACAAATTCGCGACCCCGTGCTGCAACCGATTTAGAAATATCTTTCAAGACTACCTCAATCCCACGCAGTAGACAGGAAAAGGCAATTCCTGAACCCATTTTTCCAGCACCGACGATTCCTACCCGACGGGGACGAAAACGTCCAAACCCACGGGGGCGACTCAATCCTGATTTTATTTTATTATAATCATACCAAAACGCTTTGGTCATATTTTTAGAAACAGTCCCACAGAGCAGTTGCGCAAAGTAACGGCTTTCAATTCTGCTAGCCGTATCAAAATCTACCATACTTCCCTCTACCAAAGTATTTAAAATAGCCATTGGCGCGGGATAATTGTTGTTAGTTTCCGAAATCAATTTTGCGGAGAGTGCCTGAATGCGGCGGGCGGCATCCGGTTTACGGGCCGTTCCTCCAATAATTTCCCCCCGTTTTGGATCATCCCAGGGGCGCGATTGTCCCTGATTTTCTACCAACCATTTTTTAGCCTGATCGATCATATCTTTTTCGTCTTTCGCAAGCGCATCCACCATACCTAATTCCAGGGCACCACGTGGTGGATACGATTGTCCACTGGTCAGAATCTGAAAAGCTTTTTCGATCCCTAATAACCACATGAGTCGAATGGTTCCACCCCCATTGGGCATCATTCCGAGTTTGACTTCAGGATGTCCGAGTCTAATCTTTTGTTGATCGAGAACGATGCGATGGTGACAGGCTAAAGCTAATTCAAAACCACTTCCCAGGGCCGTTCCATTGATGGCTGCGACAATTGGGACGCCTGGTTGTTCGAGGTCTCGGTACAGGGTTTTAAGATCTTGTGCGAGGGTATATATTTTTTTAGGATCGTTGACCTTATAGAGATTGTCAAGGTCGCCGCCTTCGAGGAAGTTCTTTTTTGCGGAAGTGATGATGATACCTTTGAGCTGATGTTTGGCTTTTTGCGCTTTGAGGTGATCTACTACCTTTTCAAAAGCTAGAGCTTTTTCGTGATTGATGATGTTGACGTTACGGTCGCCCATATCGAGGGTGAGCGTTACGATGTTGTTGGTGTCTTTGGTATATTTTATCATTGTTTACTTTTAGAATGGCGATTAAATAAATGCAGATTCTAGGCGAACTATTTTTTGCCAATCAAGGACGTAAAATGGGCGTTATGCCTAGTGCGTCGGGAACTATTTTATGGACGCAGAGTGGCGCAAAAAGAGGAAGTATAGAATCGTCATTTATTTTGTCAACTGTTACTGCGCTTGATTTTGGCTATGCGCTCACGTACGTTCTATAATAGTTGCTATACCCATGCCGCCGCCAACACAGAGGGTGACCAGTCCGACGGATAGTTTGCGGCGTTCCATTTCGTCGAGGAGGGTCCCGAGGAGCATGGCTCCGGTAGCTCCAAGTGGATGTCCCATTGCGATGGCTCCGCCGTTGACGTTCAGGATATCCTGATCGATATCGAATTCTTTTTGTAATTTGAGAACGGGAGCGGCGAAGGCTTCGTTCATTTCCCAGAGTTCGATGTCGGAGGCTTTCATACCTGCGATCTTTAGTGCTTTGTGGACAGCAGGAATGGGGCCTTGTAGCATGATGGTGGGTTCAGAACCCGATACGGCAGCAGACCGGATGATGGCTCTGGGCTGGAGGCCAAGTGCTTTTCCTTTTTCGGCAGAACCGATCAGGGTGAGCGCAGCACCATCTACGATTCCGGAAGAATTACCAGCGGTGTGTACATGATGTACCTTTTCAATTTCAGGGTATGTTTCCAATGCCAGAAAGTCAAAACCTGATTCACCAGCCTTTTTAAAAGCCGGAGGTAACGTCGCTAATTTTTCGAGTGAAGTTCCGGGTCGCACGTGTTCGTCTTTGTCCAGGATTAGTAGTCCATTTTGATCCAGAATAGGGATAATAGATTTCTTAAAGTAATTATTTTCCCACGCAAAGGCGGCTCTGGTTTGAGACTGTAGTGCGTAAAAATCGAGATCTTCGCGGGAAAAGGATTCTCTGGTAGCAATCAAGTCTGCGGAAATACCTTGTGGCACATACCCAACTTTACTGATGACGGCCGGATCAAATAAAAGGGCTCCCCGATCACTTTCCATGGGAACCCGACTCATGCTCTCTACTCCACCGGCAACGATGAGTTCTTCCCACCCCGAGCGAATTTTTCCTGCCGCCAGATTGATGGCTTCCAGGCCGGAGGCACAAAAGCGGTTGAGTTGAAAACCGGAGACACGATCATCCCAGCCCGCGTATAACAAGGCGGCTTTAGCCAAGTTGGCTCCCTGATCTTCCACGGGAGTTACACAACCTAAAATTAAATCTTCTACCTCTTCCGTTGGCAAATTATTACGCACCACCAATGCTTCTAACAGGCGTTTAACCAGATCAATGGGCTTGCACTCGTAAAGTGCTCCTCCCTGTCTGCCTTTGCCCCGAGGAGTACGAATGGCATCAAAAATATAAGCTTGATTCATATTCTACAAAAATATCAATATATTTGGTGTTACGGGGAAAGTTTTTATTAGTTTGTTTTTTGGGATAGTGGATGGGTATAGAAGAGAGAGAGAAATTTATAGAGATTTTTTTTCGCAGAGAAAACGGAGAGATACATAGTACCTGGAAGAAGTAGAAAATGAGAGATAAGTTTATTAAGGAATGAGTTAATAATTATTTAATTTTAATAAAAAAAATGGAAGACCTAACCAATTTAAAACGGAAAGTTAGAGAATATCAAGAAATTTTAAAGAATACGATTCACTATCGCGAACGCTGGGAATCCAGCTTAAAGGAGATCATTAGAGCGGAACTGCAAAGAATGCTCGACGAGACGGCGCTGGAGGGAGAGATTGAGATAAAAGATGATGTTCATAATCTGGAGGCTATTGTTCTAAGTCTGGGCGAAGAAAAAAGCGGGATTTACGAAAAAATAAACAAGGAAGTAAAACGTCCGTTAATTAAACATAATGGTTCGCTGGTTTACCAACAACTTTTCAACGGTAAGGTCATGGCAATGATTACTTATCCGGTGATTGAGGGATATGGTCAGCCAAAACCACCGAAGACGATTGCAATTTATCGCCCGGAGGAAATTAAACCGCCTTTCTTGATTAGACATATGGAAGAGTTTATGCGGGAAGTGACGGACTGGGAGGATTTTGATGACGATGATAAGGGTAAGGTGCCTTCACAGAAGATTGGGTATAGTTTGAATTTTATGCCGCAAGGGGAGGGGGAGCGTGAGGGTAATGAGTAGTTAGAGTAATGAATAATATCTTTTATCGTGAATCTTTTGGCTAGCTGACTTCTTTATTTTAAAAGAGGTAAATTATCGTTTTGATAATGATGGTCTATTTTTAGGTCGAAGATTGATGGTAAATAGTTGTTTAACGAACTTAGAGAGGGTTCTGGTTGTTTTACGAAGTGATAGAAGCAATTCAAGAAGAAAAAATAATAAAATGGCGAAATCAAAATTAA
>Ga0209187_1001823_pt1 | contig 22815 bp, 22 predicted proteins | sample BantaG_FD_187430 | JGI IMG/M metagenome (GOLD analysis project Ga0209187, IMG submission 187430) | Marine algal microbial communities from Bantry Bay, Ireland - BantryBay_4 metaG (SPAdes) (version 2) | ecosystem: Host-associated > Algae > Red algae > Unclassified | place: Bantry Bay, Ireland...
GCTATTCATTAGAATGACTCATTTATATATCGCGACTTCATTGTGTTTTTGATTTCTACTGGCCCTGTACATACCCTCACTATTGAAGACCATTGCCATATTTCCTTTCTGGTCTATGGTCACTACGCCACCATCACCACCCAGTCCGGTCAGTCGGTCATGTATGGAGAACTCTGCCGCTGCTTGTAGAGATAAGCCCTTGTACTCCATCAAGCAGGAAATATCATACGCCGTGACTCCTCTCATCAGGTATTCTCCGCTACCAGTACAAGATACGGCACAGGTATTGTTATTGGCATAAGTTCCTAAGCCTATCAATGCGCTATCCCCTATTCTCCCATACTTTTTGTTAGTCATTCCACCTGTGGAAGTGGCGGCAGCAAGATTGCCTTTATCATCAAGTGCCACTGCACCTACGGTCCCCAGGTATTGTTTCTCTGAAGTATGATCTAGTTGAAATGCATCACTGCCTCTTATTTTTTGCCATTGGTCATATCTTTGGTCTGTATGGAAATAGGAATCTGATTCAATAACAACATTAAATTTTTCTGCAAATTTCAGAGCACCATCCCCTACTAAGAGTACATGATCTGAATGCTCCCTGACCAAGTTGGCCAGAAGAATGGGGTTTTTCACGTTTCTCACAGCGGCGATGGCTCCAGCGTGGAGGGACTTTCCATCCATGATGGACGCATCCATCTCATGTTGTCCAACAGAATTGAAAACAGCACCTTTCCCAGCATTGAAAAGAGGACAATTCTCCAATTCGCTCACTGTTGCCTCTACCGCCTTGATAGCAGACTCCCCAGCTTCCAATAGATGATATCCAGTATCTATAGCCTGCTGTAAAGCCTCCTGATAAGCCTTTTCTTTTTCCGCAGTCATCATTGACTTCTCTATCGTGCCTGCACCACCATGTATGGCTATTCCAAAATTGTAAGCTGACATAAGTATGTTAATTGTATGCTGTAAAAGTATTGAAATGAACCAAAGATTATGCTTGAATCGACTTGTAACAACAATAAATTTCTCATGTCATAATCTTCAGAAATAATATGCTATTGCACTGTTATTCGTGTTAACAGCTTTCGCTGATGGCGGTGATAATAGCGCTCATGAATTCAGTGCCATAGAGAGCAGGTTAAGCGATATTAAGTCATGATAGGCCTAAGTCCTGAACTCCTTACCAGCCAATTTCATATTCTTCAAATGAAATTCCTTCATAATGATAGGGAAATCATAACCTCCCAATAGTGCTTCCACATCAAAGGCTTTATCCAGTGTTACTGATTCAATCAACTGAGTAATATAAGCTCTAGATTTCTTAATTCTAGTCATCATCTCAGCTTTGTGGGAAGTATAATCACCATGACCTGAAATTAACAATGATACTTGCTTCTCATTTATAATTCTCTCAAATTTTGACAACGTCGCTAAATACTTGTCCACACTGTCATAGATATATGGAAACTCTACATTGCTTAAATAATCTCCTGCTAGGAGGATTCCCTTTGTTGTATTATGGATGAGCAATCCATCAGCATTATGTCCTCTTGCTTGATAAAAAGAATACTCATCCGATCCGATTGTCAATGTCTCGTATTCACCTGAAATAACGATCTCAATTATAGGATACTCAATGACATAGGTCCTTTTTATATAGTATGCATCATCAAATTTTGTGATATCCTTTAGCACTTTATTTTTAGAAATATTATTTACAAAATTTTCAGAGGCTATCGTTTTGTAATCCTTGAACTTCCCATAGCCGATGATATGATCATAATCTGAGTGAGTAAATAATAAATATTTCTCTTTCCCCTTTCCTACTGAAAGAATGGTCTCTGTGATAAAGTCTAATTCAATGGGAAGCCAGTTGGGATCAACTAGCATAAGATAACTTTTGCCTATTATCAGACTCGACGTTGTTCTAAACAAAGCGCTTTCAAATATAATCAGCTCATCACTTCGAAATTGAATTTTCATCTTATTCTTATTAATACTCTCTCTTCAATATGCTTATGTCAACCCAATTCAAAATTTGCTTGACTGCCTTATCCCATCGAACCTACCCTTCTCCTCTCATTGGCCTTCCAGTAAGCATAAAAATTTATCCCTCCCTCAGCAGCTACAAAACGTCTCCGTATAAGCTATCAAGTCTGGCATGAACACATGAAACCAGCGCTCATACTGCTCTGCATTTTCTGCCACATCCAGCGTGGCCTCGTGGAAGGCAGATTTGAAATTGACCCGATTATCCATCCACACTAGGGACTTCTGCATATTCTGCTTATTGGCGTAGGCTGACAGAAAATCATGCTTGACCATACTATCTATGCGTTTAAATAGCTTGGCAGGAAGCTCGGCTTTTCTTCTGAGTAGAATTTTGTAAGTCTGCTGCCTGAATTCGTCGAAAGGCATTTGAGAGTAATGGGACCAATTTTGCGACAAATAATAATCCCATATCAAGTCCACCACTACAGAGGCATACTTGCCGTGCCTAGCCCTCAAGGAGGCTCTTAACTTTAAGGTGGTGGGATGGGTATCTGTAAAAGTATCTATGGCTCTATGCAGTATTATGCCCTCCTTGACTCTACCCGCGTAAGCATTTACTTCGCTTCTATGGAGAAAATCGGTCATAAAGTTACCTATGAGGATATCTTCCTCAGAACAGGACAAGTAACAATGGGCCAGATAATTCATTGTATGAAACTAAGGGTTTTGGATTATACAAAAGTCAAATGCGTAAAGGGATTATATTTGCGGCAAATTAGCTCAATATGCCTTTATATGCTGGAATCGTAGGATTGCCCAATGTAGGAAAATCCACTCTTTTCAATGCTTTGACCAATGCCAAAGCCCTTGCGGCCAACTACCCGTTTGCCACCAAAGAGCCCAATGTCGGTGTCATTACTGTCCCTGACGAGCGATTAACAGCCTTGGCCAAGCTGGTCAACCCACAAAAAGTCCTTCCCACAACAGTCGAAATCGTTGATATTGCAGGACTCATCAAGGGTGCCAGTAAAGGAGAAGGCTTAGGCAATCAATTCCTGGCAAATATCAGAGAGGTGGATGCCATCGCTCATGTCGTCAGATGTTTCGATAATGACAATGTAATCCATGTGGATGGCTCTATTGACCCTGTCAGAGACAAGGAAATAATAGACACTGAGCTTATATTAAAAGATCTCGAGATCCTGGAAAAAAGAGTCGAAAAACTAAAAAAGCAGGCAAAAACGGGGAAGCCTCTGGACAAGAAGAATTACGAAATAGCTGAGGCTGTCTATAAGCAGATGGAGCAAGGTATCTCAGCTAGAGCCATAGATCTGGATGATGACGGCAAGGCACTCATCAAAGAAATGCAACTCCTCACTGCCAAGCCTATTCTCTATGTCTGTAATGTGGATGAAAATTCTGTCAAAGATGGCAATGAACATACAAAGAGATTTACCGAAGCTGTAAAGGATGAGGGCGCTCAGGTAATCTTGATCTGTGCTTCCATAGAAGAAGAAATTGCCCAACTGGAAGATTACGAGGAGAAGATGATGTTTGTAGAGGAGATGGGCCTTAAGGAGCCAGGTGTGAATAGGGTGATTTTTTCCTGCTATACTTTACTGGACTTGATCACCTACTTCACTGCCGGAGAAAAAGAAGTGCGAGCCTGGACTGTAAAAGTCGGTTCTACTGCGCCCCAAGCAGCAGGGGTTATCCACACGGATTTTGAGAAAGGTTTTATCAGAGCAGAGGTAATCAAGTATGATGACTATATCGCTCTGAAATCTGAAGTTAAAGTCAAAGAAGCGGGCAAGCTGGGAATCGAGGGCAAGAGCTATATTGTTCAGGATGGGGATATCATGCACTTCTTATTCAATGTTTAACTAGATAGTGGACCGCTAGATCACTAGATGCTAGACTTTTAGATGCTAGACTCTAGATGCTGGACTTATAGACTGCTAGGATGCTAAACTAGACTGGCTATACTCCTGAGTAGGTAACTTCTTTTACTGCCTTGATGACTTTGGCAGGATTAGGTAGAAATTCTTCTACGAATACTGGAGAATAAGACAGGGAAGTGTCAGCAGAATTGACTCTGGTTACTGGAGCATCCAGATAATCAAAAGCATACTTCTGAATCTCATAAGCAATCTCAGCAGATACACCAGCGAAAGGCCAAGATTCATCCACGACAACCATTCTGTTCGTCTTTTTGACAGATTCTACCAGGGTATGGTGGTCTAGTGGCCGGATGGTTCTCAGGTCGATGACTTCAGCAGATATACCTTCTTTGGCCAATTGCTCTGCAGCTTCCAAGGCAACTAAAGTCATCTTGTTATAAGAAACCAAGGTGACATCAGTACCTTCTCTTCTGATTTTAGCTTTGCCGATAGGCACTAAGTATTCTTCTTCTGGTACGTGTCCTTTATGGCCGTACAACATTTCAGATTCCATGAAACAGATGGGGTCATCATCTCGGATAGCTGATTTCATAAGACCTTTGGCATCATAAGGATCTATGATGGAAATGACCTTGAGTCCTGGACAATTAGCCATCCAGCTTTCAAAGGTCTGCGAATGCTGCTGCGCCAGCTGGCCCGCTGAGCCCGAAGGTCCTCTGAATACAATCGGGCATTTATAATCGCCAGCTGTCTGCGAGAGGGTCTTTGCCGCATTATTGACGATCTGGTCAAAGGCCAACACTGCAAAATTCCAAGTCATGAATTCTATGATAGGTCGTAGTCCATTGATGGCTGCACCCACACCGATACCTGCAAATCCCAATTCGGCTATAGGTGTATCAATGACCCTTCTAGCCCCGAACTCGTCCAGCATGCCTTTACTCACCTTGTAGGCACCATTATACTCTGCCACTTCTTCTCCCATGAGAAAGACACTCTCATCTCTTCTCATTTCTTCGCTCATCGCCTCTCGTAGGGCATCTCGTAATGTGATTGTTCGTTCCATGTACCTGGTTTAATTAAGTGCATAAAGGTATAGAAACAAGAGGAATAACCTGTGGCACTTGTGGCAAAACTGTACTAAGAAAGCAAACTCAAGGGGTCTATTCCACCCAGATTGCCAGAACTCATGAGCAGGACAACCTCATAGTTCCCATGTAGAACCCTTGAAAGAGACTCTTGTAAATGTTCTGTGTCATTGACAACAGTCAACTGGCTATGTCTAAAAGCAGCTGCCACTGCGACGACATCGAGGGCTGGCATACGCTTCAAGGCGAGTTGAGCAGGGTCAAAATAAACTACAACTTTATCCAATGGACTCAAGGTGTCAGCATATTGCTCTATGAATTCCATCTGGAGACTGGAATAGGTATGCAGTTCCAGAACCCCGAAAATCTTATGTATTCGGAATTTGGATCTGATCGCTGCCGCGGTGGCTTTGGCTTTGGATGGAGCATGAGCAAAGTCTTTATAGATCACCAGCTCATCTGAGTTGTGTATACATTCTAATCGCTTGGCTGCGCCTGTGAAATCTGACATATAACCCAGAAAATCAGCTTTGCATATGCCTATCTGCTCACAGGCCATCAGGGCAGCATGCAGATTCTTGAGATTGTGCTGACCGAATATAGCAATGGGAAAGCTCTGGTCTTCAAGTTGTACTTCTGATTTCTTATTGACAATTAAGGGCTCGTAGCCGATTCTGGTGCAAGCAGCAGAGCTCTGCAGAACTAAGTCCAGTACAGCTGGATCTGCTTGGTCAAAGAACAATAAATCTCCTTTTTTGCTTTTCTGCAAATAGGCCCTGAAGATATCAAGGTAATCTTCGTAGGTCTTATAGATATTGACGTGATCCCAATCCACGCCTGTCAGTATGGATACATTGGCATCGTAATGGAGCATTTTAGCACGGTTATCCAAGCATGAGCTGGGATACTCATCTCCTTCCACCACTAGGATATCCGCCCCAGAAAGCCGGACCATCTTTTCATACCCCTTGATCTGTGCACCTACCAGATAGTCAAAATCCAAATTTGCCTTCTTAAGAGCATACATGATCATCGCTGTGGTGGTGGTCTTCCCATGGCTGCCCGTAACAGCTATGCGCTGAGTTGCCGTTGTCGATCGACTGACAAATTCTGGAAAGGAGACAATGCTCAATCCTAATTGCTGGGCTTTGGCTAGTTCAGGATTATCATGCTTAGCGTGCTTGCCAAGGATAATCTGATCTATATCTGAGGTAATGTTACTTGGATACCACCCCATGGCAGGCGGTAATAGGCCTTGCTGAGCTAAACGGCTGCGACTCGGCTCGTATATCTCATCATCTGAGCCAGATACTTGATGACCCAGATCCTGAAGATCTATGGCCAAATTGTGCATGATACTGCCTCCCACTGCAATTAAGTGATACTTCATGTCGTTTCTTAATCAGTTTCCGTGATGATATATGTAGATTTGTAACAGCAAATGAATATATATTTGCACCTTTAAAAGGCAATATCAACGATAAAAAGAATTAAAAATGAGGAAAAATCAGTTAAACGTACTTGCTAAAGTATTTGCTTTTCTGATAGTGCTGACCGTGTTCACATCTTGTGCTAAGAAAGGTGTCGGTTGCCCTAACAATTTCAAAGTACTGCCTAGCATTACGCTTCCTTTTTCTAAATAAGAAGGATCTTTGTCACCCAGTCTTTTACTTACTAAAGACAAGTCACATACCCTGTATAGTGAGAAGTATCAAGCTCACTACCATTCCCTATATGGTTCCATCGAGGAATCCGTGCATGTGTTCATATCCGCAGGCCTGTACCATCTGAGCAGAGCAGGTTATTCTGATATAACCATATTTGAGATGGGATTCGGCAGCGGACTCAATGCTTATCTGACCCATATCGCCAGTCAGCGACTAGAACTCACCATTAATTATCACACAATAGAAAGTGATCCCCTGAATGCTGAGATTACATCAAACTTGAATTATGATGAAGTCTTGGGTTATCCCCAAAAGGGTTTTCTTGAAAAACTACATCAATGTGCCTGGGAAGAAGAGCAATCATTGAGTGAAAATTTCAAGGTTACAAAATTCAACATCCAGCTTCATTTACACCAGCATCCTATCTCTTATGATCTGATCTATTATGATGCTTTTGCGCCTTCATGTCAACCAGAACTATGGACTAGTGAGGTACACCGCCCCTTGTACGAGAGTCTCAATCCTGGTGGTTGTCTGGTCACTTACTGCTCACAAGGCCAGTTCAAAAGAACCTTGAAAGAGCTCGGATATGTGATAGAAAAGCTCAACGGTCCAGCAAAAAAACGGGAAATGATCAGAGCTACTAAGCCTAAAACTTAAAGCGTATTAACATTATTCACTATTTTGTCTCAGTACTTTTAAAACTAAGCTAGAATGAGGAAAATAGCGTTGCATTGGCAAATCCTGTTGGGGATGGTTGCTGGAATAGTCATCGGACTGATATTCTCTAAATTCAGCTGGGGCAAAGACTTCATCATTGATTGGGTAAAGCCGCTAGGAACTATCTTTATAAAATTGCTCAAGCTCATAGCCATCCCACTCATCATAGCCAGCCTCGTCAAAGGCATATCTGATCTCAAGGACATTTCAAAATTTGCCAGCATAGGTAAGAAGACAGTGTTATTCTATCTCCTATCGACTGTCATCGCCGTATCTATCGGCTTGATTTATGTCAATATTATTCAGCCAGGAGAAAAAATATCGGCGGAGACAGTCTCTCAATTAAGTGAGTCTTTCAGCGGAAACGCTACTAAGAGAGTAGATTCTGCACTTTCTCAAAAAGACAAAGGTCCTCTACAGTTTGTGGTGGATATGGTGCCTGATAATATTTTCTCAGCAGCAAGTGATAACAGGAATATGCTGCAGGTGATCTTCTTTACCGTACTGCTTGGTATCAGCCTACTCTTGGTCAAAGAAGAAACAAGTAAACCTTTGAAAGCATTCTTTGATAGCTTGAATGCCGTGATAATGAAGATGATAGACCTTATCATGCTGATGGCACCCTATGCCGTACTGGCACTGCTGGCCTCATTGATTGTGGAAACAACTAATTCTGACATATTTGTTGCCTTATTCTGGTATGGCTTTACCGTAATCTTAGGTTTATCCACGATGGTCTGCATCTATGTCGGCGTCGTGTGGTTATACACTGGTAGATCCCCCGCGTCTTTTCTCAGTGGTATCAGTCCAGCCCAATTACTCGCTTTTTCCACTAGTTCCTCAGCAGCTACGCTACCAGTCACCATGGAACGTGTAGAAGAGCATCTAGGAGTGGATAAAGAAATTGCCAGTTTTGTATGCCCAGTGGGTGCTACAATCAATATGGACGGCACGAGTTTATATCAAGCGGTGGCAGCGGTTTTCATTTGCCAAGCGTTAGACTTTGGACTGACACTATCACTTCAACTTACAATAGTTTTGACAGCGACCTTAGCATCAATAGGTTCCGCAGCGGTTCCTGGCGCCGGTATGGTGATGTTAGTCATAGTCCTCGACTCATTAGGGGTTCCCAAAGAAACTTTGATGGTCGGACTGGCTCTCATTTTTGCCATAGACAGACCCTTGGATATGATGCGTACTGTAATCAATGTAACTGGTGACGCCACCGTAGCTATGCTAGTAGGCAAGTCAGAAGGTAAGTTGAATGATCCCAAGGTGAAAAACTGGGATGACAATTATAAAAAAGAACAAGTGGAGTAAGATGAAGCGTCACCTTACTCGCCAAAATAAATGTAGAGAGGGTGAGACGACTCATAATTATAGTAACGACAATCTCAGGTTTGGTCCTAGCTGGAATCAAGCTCAGTGCACCCCACATTGATAATAAGGAATGTATCCATCCGCAACCTACTGACGGTATACACATCCCCGATTCCATGGAGGATGGTAGCACCAGGAATCTTAAAAAAGAATGGTTTGAGGCTATTCACTCTTGCTCAGATTCTACGGACTGGCGAGCAGTGGAGAGAGCAACGATGCTAAGTAAATATGAGAGTCATATCAATGATGTAAGCCAACGAAATCCAGGTATTATCAATATCGGCCATGGACAGATCATAGGAGAGTGGGAAGAAAAAGGGAGCAATAATCTATCAGGCTGTATGAAGCGGACCGCTTATGATAAGAAAGAAGATAAATTATATGCACTAGCTGGAGGTGGCTCTTTGTGGAAAGGAGGCGTGGATGGCCTGAGCTGGGAAGTGGAGAATCAAGATATACGCTTCGACGGGAATTTTCTGGACGTTGTTTACCCAGAGTCTGATGTAAGTCGTCTGTTGGTAAGTATCGGTGGACTCCCTTATTACAAAGATTCGGACTCTGAAATATGGACAAAATCAGAAGGTATCGCAGCGATATATATGCCGACCAACAAAAACCAACTGATCCTGGGTGCAGAAGGCCAAAACGTATTTTTTCTTTCCCGACTTCAGGATGGTGGCGATGTAAGTTTGTTCTATTCAGAAGACTTTGGCGGAAGTTTCTCAGTAATTAAGAGCTTTCCGACTTATGATCTCATGGATGTCGCAATTGCTACTGATGCAACCGCTACAGAATTGTATCTCATAGAAGAAACCTCACACAATAGAAGCAATATCTACATTTTCAATAAAGTAAATAAATCACTTACCCTTTTGACCTTCTCGGCTCCTCTGGGTTTCGGTACCATAGGCGATGCGAATCTGCAAGTACTCAAGGAAAATGGAATTACTAAACTGTATGCCTACAATGCACTGAATGAATTAAAATACTCAATAAACAATGGACTCAGTTGGATCAGAATGACCACCCTTCCTATCAGACCCTGGGATTCAGGCTTATTCATCTCCCCTTCTGACCCTCAGATCATGATGATCGGAGCTATCAATGCTTATCGCAGTCAGAATGGTGGTTATACTTGGGAGCTAGTTAATCAATGGTCAGAATACTACTCAGATATGGCCACGAATTTACATGCAGACATCATGTATATCAATGAGATAGAGACAATTAGAGATGGGAGTATACTTATGGTCTCCACACATGGTGGCATTCATCGTTCTTTTGATAATGGCAATAATTTTCAGAATATTGGATTTGAAGGATTGAATGCTTCGCAGTATTATAGCGTCAAGACATCGCCATATAACAAGAACTACATATTCACTGGATCACAGGACCAAGGCATCCAACGAGGTAGAGACTTCGATGAAGGTGTCACTGATTTCGTTCAGTTCAAGGCCGGTGATTATGGTCATCTACAATTTACAAATTACGGTAGAAGCTTATGGTCGATCTATCCAGGTGGTGACATGTACTACTACCCTGACCCTATTAATTCTGATGAGTCCTTAGCCCCATTTGATTTGCTGGTCAATAACCAATCCATATGGCTTCCACCTATCATTACCTCACCTTATAATCCTAATGCGGTACTCATTGCAGGAGGCAGCTTATTGAATACCACTGGCTCGCATATAGTGGATGTTTCAGTCGATGACTTGGGACAGCTTTTTGGTACTCAATGGCCTTTTAATTTTTCAATGAGTGGAGGCGAAGTAAGCGCAATGTCTTACAACCTTGTGGATTCAGATGAATTCTATGTCTTAACGACCAATGGTAAATTCTATAAGTCCACTAATCGAGGGGTACACTTTGAGGAAAAAGATACAGGCTTATCTGATGCTCATCATCTTTACGGCAATACAATATTATGCTCTAAGCATAATCGAAATAGAATATTCATTGCCGGGTCTGGGTATGATAATCCTGCCGTCTACTATTCTGAGGACGGAGGAGAATCCTTTACTTCCATAGTCGAAGGCCTGCCCAACACGACAGTATTCCAAATGGTCTACGATGAGAAAGAAAATTTTGTATTTGCTGCTACGGAAGCAGGGCCCTATGCCTTAGATGTAAAGGCAGAACTATGGTATGAGATAGGACAAGGCGCAGCCCCTAACCAGCGCTACTGGAGTGTGGAATACCTACCCACGCTCAACAAAGTGCGGTATGGGACTTTCGGAAGAGGCATATGGGATTTGAATATAGACGAGCTCAATTCAACAACAGATCACGTATCAGAAGACGAGCAGCTCACAATTCATCCTAACCCAACTATGGATGTGGCAACATTAAGGTTACCACAAACCTCTGATGGTCGCTTGAAGTTGATCTCGATACAGGGAAAAACCTTACTCAATCGCTTAATTGACCAAGAAAATATCATAAGTATTGATGTTTCTGATTATGCCGATGGGCTCTACTACATTATATTTGAGAATGGGACTGATGAGCCCTTGTCAAGTATAATGATCAAATTATGAATGAAGAAAAATTAGGCGTAGGATCACGCATAAAGCATCCTGCATATGGAGAAGGCGTAGTCATAAGCCTGGACTTAGCTGCTTACACTTGTGTCTTTATGACTTATGGTAAAAAGCTAGTCAGCAATGATTACAAAGAATGGGAAATCATAGAGCAACTACCCGCCGACGAAAAAATAAGTTTTACTGAAGCAGAGAAATCCCTCATCAGGATACTCAACACCTATAACGGACTTGAGAGTACAGTAGATCTAGGCGATAAGTGGGATGGAGGCACCTTGATTCTAAAGCCACAAGATCCTGGGCTGAAGTCCAAAGAGATGAGCATAGACAGCTTTTTCCACAAGATTGTAATGGTCAGGGATAGACTCAGGGTTATGGAGCAAAGAATTAACAGCAGTAAACTGACTGATGAAGAGAAGGTTAACCTACAACAGTATATCACAAGAATATATGGTAGTCTGACCAGCTTCAATGTGCTATTCAAGTACAAGGAAGATAATTTCCGAGGGGATAGTAAGTCTGCGTAGTAAGGTGAAAAAAGATAAAATCAAAGCAAAATGGGAAATACTCGAAGAGGAAGATGTTTCTCCAAGTAAGTGGTACCCTATCAAGAAGCATAAAGTCAAGCTTCCTAATGGTAATATCATAGATGATTACTTTGTTTCAAATTTTGGAAATATCAGTTTGATTTTACCAATTCTGGCTAATGGTGATATGGTTTTTGTCAAACAATATAAACATGGTCTTGGTCGGTTTATGATAGAACTACCTGCAGGTATGCAACAAGATCAAAAGACCATAGAAGAATCGGCTATCGCTGAGCTGGAAGAAGAGACAGGTATAAGCACGACAGTAGAAAACCTGACTCCTTTAGGTAAGATTTGTCAGAATCCAACTAAGTCATTTGTAATTACTCATGGATTCTTGGCGACAGATCTGTTATTTAATTCCGAACAGAAATTAGACGAAACTGAGGAAATTGAAATAATCGTTATTAGCCCTTCAGTGGTCCTGGAAATGATTATCTCCGGGGAGATATGGGTAGCGGACACAGTGAGTATGATTCTTAAGGCTCAATTGTCCTACCCCGAGATATTTGCTTAGGCTAGCTTATTAGCAGCTCTATTATTTCTAGGATCTGAATGGATTGAATAATTTACCTACCATTTCAAAGCCTGTATAGATATTTTGGCCTTTAGCCATGGTTTCTTCGGTATATAATACGTCTATTGGATATTCATAGACATTACTTTTATTGATCTTGGCGTTCTTGATGATTTCTATGCAGAATTCATAGCCATTATACGTTATTGTGAGATTCTCAGCGAATCTGCGAGACATCACTTTCATTCCTGATTGGCTATCTGAGATCACGAGACCAGTGACAAAGTAGTTGACAATGTTACCTATCATATTGAATATGATCCTGGTAAATGGAATGCCATTTTTTTTCAGAAAGCGACTGCCTATGACCAGATCGACATTTTGACTTTCTATGCATTTTATGAGAGGAATAAGATCCTTTGGGTTATGCTGGAAGTCTGCGTCAATAGTGGCTATGTATTTTGCACCTTGAGATAAAGCATAGTCAATACCAGTTTTTGTAGCAGCTCCAGCTCCCAGGTTTATCGCATGATCTAAAACTTTAATATTAGGCCCATATGAAAGGCAAATTTCTTTGGTTTGATCAGAACTGTTATCATTGACTACTACGATATTTTGAAAACCCAATGCCAGCGTTGTCTCCATTACTGGACGTATAAACCTCTCTTCATCCTTAGCAGGGATTACTATGAATATTTTGTTTGTTGGCGTTTTGAACAACTGAGCATTAGAATATTGATACGACTACAAATATATTCTAATCTTACCACTCAAATGTTAACATTGATTCGAATACTTAGAGAACCTCATAAATAGCATACTGGCCTCCATAATAGATTTTACTGCCTACACCCCTATCTGGGAACATCTGATAGACAACTTCTGTCTTACCATTTTCAGGGTTTCTTTGACGAAAAGACCTATTAGTACACAAGAGTTGTAACCTTGGGTTTTTTCGTAAATAGTTCATTAATTTATCATACTTTTTCTTTAATGATTGTTCAGGTGTCTTGTCTATATATGGAGTATTCACATCTATGATGATATACTTGATATTGGACGCTTTGAGTACATCAGTAATCGTTTCAGGATCACCGTTGTACATATTAGTAATTCTCCCGAAAATTCCAAGTTGATTGTCCATTACTATCCGACTAGAGTTATTATCAATAAAGTAGGAAAAACTTGTCCCTATTCTCAATATGTAACTTGAAGGATCGTTGTTTATTTGATCTAAAGCTTCAATGAAATGTGGGTAAAAAGCGCTTAGTATTTCCTCATCAGATTGACGACCCAGCTGATATGAAAAAAACTGAGGTGAAAACATAGTAGTTCCAAGACGCTTTTTAGGCAGTCCACTGTTCACATCACTTATTCTGAAAGCCATTGCACCTATTATGTATATGAATACAATTGAAAAAAAAGCATACTTCAGTAAGATATTATAGATTCTCAGTCTTTTATCTCCTCTTTCCATCAGCAATAATATCATCATTAAGCTCAAAAAGAAAAGCAGATAGCCATACCAAGGTATTCCCGCTGAATACTTGAACCAGAAGAAAAGAAATGACCAATAAACTATTGCGGCAGCTTTTGTGACAAGATTCTGTCCTTTAAGTATCTTCGATAAAATAAAAGTGCCTCCTAAGAACAACAGCACTAATATTGGATAGGTAATATAATCTGCATCACCTGAGACTGGTGTGATAAGTGACAACAAGTGTCGATATACAAATCCAGAAACATAGTAGAGGTAAGCAGTTATATGTGCTGTTTTTTCAGCTGCAAAATCTATGCTTCCTAGGAGATAATCAACCATATTATCCCCTTTATTTAAAATCCCATTTTTCCTTGTTGAAAATACGTATGAATTAGACGTACCTATTATCCATATAAAAAGGTTACTGAGTAGGAAAAGCCCAGCTAGCAACCTCCATCGAAATAAATAGGCAATTAAAAAAAGCGGTAAAAAAATAAAATATATACAACTTATATCTACAAAAGTCCCTCTTTCATTAGCATTGACAGACACATCATATGGTAGAGACAAGTATCTGAATGGCAGTATCTCATAGCCAAAATACCTTTGAACTTCTTCTCTCTGAGTATTATTTTGGGCAACTATTTCAGAATCGATAGCACTCGTGCTACATAGAAGTATCAATAAAATATATTTTAAAGATATCCTCATCTTTTGGAATTTTTATAATTCGTATCAAGGATGTGAATATTTATATTTGGCCCAGGGTTAGCACCATTCAACAAGGCACTTGGAGATAAAGATCTGGTTTCGTTATAACTTTTAATTAGCCAAGGACTCAATGGTAGGATAGCAAAGAAGCCCATTGTCATAACTAGTACCACAGTAGGAATTATGCTTTTAAAATTCCTGAATAGCAAATATCCCATCAGTATTCCACCTGATATCAAAAGTATGAGAGCCAACTGATTCAAACCCAAATGATACGATCTCACTCCAGATAAATCGTCCAAACGAACAAGCACAAATAATCCTAAAGTCATTAATATGATTGCTGCTGTCACTAAAAAATCATCATTCAATATCCAAAAGAGGCAAATGATTATGGAGAATAGCAAAAACATATTTGTCATCTTAATGCCTAAACCAAACCCAATAAGAAAACCTATCAAAGCTACAGGTCCTAGCACTTTTTTTTTGTCCAAAGTTACAAGTGATTTCTTATTACGGATGGCTTTGAAAGATGGTGTATCAATAAACTTTAAGAATAACGAAATGGTGACAAGCTGGATAAACAATAGTGCCATATCCGTTTTTAGCTCAATAAATAATTGATTGGAGATAGCCGGCGTTACCGTTAAGAATAGCATTCCAAATATGACTCTATTAGCACTTAAACCCAGGCGTTTTGTGCCTAAATGAAACATTGCAAAAAGTGCTAGCATATATCCATAGATAGAAATGCTAATAGCGACAGGAGTGCTTTTGAACAAAGCAAAGCCCAATGAGATCATCAGCGACCAGTTGTAAGGCCGATATCCATATATAAGGCCTTCATTAAAAGCCAATTGCTTACTGATGTTCATATAGAAATTCCTTGTATCAAACCCTACTGGAAAAGGTGCTTGGTCATAAGCAAAGTTCAATGCCATATAGAAAACTAATAAGCATAATGAAATAACTCCCACAAAATTCAAGTCTCCGAGCGACCATTTCTTGATTAATAAGCCCTTCGCGGCTGGAACGACATTCTTGTATGAAATAACCATTGGCAAAAACAATACAATTGAAATTCCTATCGGGTTCAACATCATTAAAGCAGCAATGGCAAATAACAATAGACAGATAATTATCAATCCAAATGCTACTTTATAGATGGGATGAGTTAGGATTCTAATATTAAACAAGGACCCGTATAAATATGCTGAAGTGCTCAATACAATCAAAAAAAACAAAGACTTGAGATTCATGCTGAGGTAAGACCATAATTCCGAAATTGTGGGGTCAGAACCCAATGCATATTTCGAGTAACTCAAGCCTAAGGCTACAAGAAAAATAATGAATAATGAAAAGAGTCCAGGACCTGTAGCAGCGATTCTTTTAAATATTGATACATATCTGTAACCAAGAGCCATAGTGAAAGAAAATATTCCCAAAAAGGAGACTAGCTTTGGGAACCGAAAATATTCTATGGAAATCTGATACCAGGGATGCTTGTTCAGATAATCCACCCCAATGATGAAAATCCAAGAAATCGCAAATAGAACCAGACCTATCTCAAGAAGTTTATTTCGGTTCAAACCCTATAATGTTAAGTAATTAAGATGGTTACATATGCAAATAAAGATTATATATTCAACTTCTTCAACTTTATCACCAGTTTACTTCAATAGCATTTTGTATTACCTTGCAGTTTAGGAATATGAAAATTGCGATTATTGCTGATGCATTAGATACACAACAAGCCGGAATTCACGTCTATGTGAAAGAACTCCTCAATGCTATCTATAGCTTAGATTGCTCGCATGACATCCATATAATCAGGGCATCTGAAAATAAGAATTATCCAAAGTGGAAGGAGCACTACATTAAGGTTAAACGAATTCCTTTCCATATTAGATGGAGACAGCTAACCTCTATTCCTGCCTTATTGAACAAGCTAAATCCAGATATAGTCTTCGAAACTGCTCATTTCGGCCCTTTCAGGTTAAGTAAGGGGATTAAAAAGATAACTATGATACATGATTTGACACCAATATTGTTTCCTGAATATCATAGTTTTTCCAGTTACATTGCCCATAAACTATTGCTGAAAGGTATTATTAAGAGAGCAGATCTTGTGATTGTAAATTCCAAGCATACTCAATCTGATCTAGCAGAATGGGCCCCTGTTTCTAAAAATAAGATCAAGGTCGTGCATTTAGCACCAGTGACAAAGCTCCCTACTAATAATGATTTGCCAGTTATTGAAGGTAGATACATCTTAACAGTCGGCACTATTGAGCCTAGAAAGAACCATTTGCAACTCATAGAGGCTTTTGAAAACCTAAGAAATAGCAGAATTAAACTAGTAATTGCCGGATCCATAGGTTGGAAATCCAAAAAGATTGTAACAAGAATCAAAAATTCAAGAAAAAAAGATTCAATAAAGCTTATGGGTAGAGTTAGTAATAAGACCTTAGCTAATCTTTATCAAAATGCTGAAATGATGGTATACCCATCTTACTACGAAGGATTTGGTTTACCCGTATTGGAGGCTATGCAATATGGCATTCCTGTGCTGTGCTCTGATTCATCCAGTTTACCTGAAGTAGGTGGAAAAGCCGCACTATATTTTCCTATTGGGAACATATCTGCTTTGACACAATTGATTTCTGAAGTACTTGATAATGAGCAACTTAGGACTGAAATTCAAATAGCTAGTAAAGCTCAAGCTGAATTATTTTCATGGAAAATGGCAGCAGTAGAGACTCTTGAATTACTAGAGAGTATTGACTAAACCAATACTATGAGAAATATACTATTACATTCGTACTGATGAAATCTGGAGTGAAAGTAAAAAGAAATGTCACAGATTCCATGGGGCTTGTAATTCCAATAGCAATAATCAACTGGAATGGTATTAATGATACCATAGAATGTATAGACAGCCTACTTAGAATGGACAATAAAGTATTATTTAAAGCCTATATACTAGATAATGGCTCCGATAATAATGAGTATGAAAAATTGAAAATTCAATACAGCAAAAATCCCAATATTAAAATTTTACACTCTCAAAATAATCTTGGTTTTACGCATGGTAATTTACTATTGTATGAAAATATTAAGACAACAAAGGAATCTTCGCCTTACATAGCGCTGCTAAATAATGATACAATAGTAACTGAAAACTGGCTATCCTCTCTTTATGAGTTCGCGGAAAAGGGAAAATGGGATATCGTTTCTAGCAAAATGATTAAATATTACGATAGATTGAAGATAGACAATTTAGGTCACGATATGCTCAGGAGTAGTGAAATCATACCTATGAATCATAATAAAACCTTGAATTCAACTCCAAGAGCAATTTCAAAAGAAAATGATCACCAGAATTTTGGGGCCTGCGGAGGCGCAGCCTTATATAGAATTTCTATGTTGAAAAACATAGGATTTTTTGATCCCCATTTTGATACTGGCTATGAAGATGCAGAATTGGGTTTAAGAGCTATTATCAGAGGATTTAAAAGCATATACTGCCCAGATTCCATAGTCTACCATAAGGGTGGCGCATCCATAAAAAAGATCTTCGACGAAGAATATGCTGTAAGTGTCCAACGAAATATCCTTTATACGATATCAAAAAACTACCCATACGGCCTTTTGATTTATACTTATATTTACTTGATATTCAGGAATTTAAGCCTAACCCTTGTGTCTATCCTTACACTAAAGCCAGTATTTGGGAAGGTTGTACTTAAAGGAATGTGGAGATTCATAAGAAATGACATTTCAAAAGCTCTAAAATCCAGACCCGATGTGCATATATCATATAAATCAATTCAATTGTGGCGAGAACAACGGACAACTATGATTTATGATCTTTATCGTATATATGATTACCTGATTTTGAGAACAAGATCTACCTTTGAAGATTATAGATAGCATTTTTATACATGATTGAAATTTATGAACAAAGACAGTAAAATATATATAGCGGGCCACAATGGTATGGTGGGTTCAGCATTAGTTAGAAATCTAAAATCTAAGGATTTTAATAATTTGATTTACAAATCCTCTAGCGACTTAGATCTTGCCAACCAAAACGACGTAGATTACTACTTCAAATGGGAAAAGCCAGAATATATATTTTTAGCAGCGGCAAAGGTGGGTGGTATTCATGCTAACAATACACTAAGAGCGGAGTTCATATTTTCCAATCTTCAAATCCAAATGAATGTTATCGATACTGCACATAAATATGGCGTCAAAAAACTACAGTTTTTAGGCTCATCATGCATCTATCCTAAAGAATCTCCTCAACCTATAAAAGAAGACTATCTTCTTACAGGTAAACTGGAGCCCACTAATCAACCTTATGCTATTGCGAAAATTGCCGGAATTGAGATATGCAATGCTTATAGGCATCAGTATGGGTGTAATTATATATCGGTTATGCCCACGAACTTATATGGGCCTAATGATAATTATGACCTCCAAAGCTCCCATGTGCTACCAGCCTTATTAAGAAAATTTCATGAGGCTAAGAAAAACAATAAACCAGAGGTCACTATGTGGGGTACTGGAAAGCCTAAGAGGGAATTTCTACATGTAGATGATATGGCAGATGCCTGTGTATATCTAATGCAACATCATAACTCAGAACAAATTATCAATATCGGCACAGGTGAGGACATCTCAATTATCGAGTTAGCTAGACTCATTAAGGAAATAACTGGTTACAAAGGTACAATCAAACATGATTATGATAAGCCGGATGGAACATCTAGAAAACAACTGGATGTCACTCTGTTGCACTCACTTGGGTGGGAACATAAAGTATCCCTTGAAGATGGTGTAGCAAGTGTATATTCTGAATTATCGAGTGCAAATTGGTTTTAAGACCAAATACATACTTCATCAACAATGATTAAGAGTTCTTTAGGTACAAAAGTCTTTTCTAGGAACCGAATAGAAAGGATTTGGAAATTAGCACAAATAGACTCTAAAAAATGATACTATAATGATAAATTAGGACTTCTGTTGGCTTTACTAAATCCTATATTACAAGTCGCCATCTATTACTGTGTTTTTGTATTTGTCATGAATCGAGGCGAGGATAATTTTGCATTGTTTTTATTTGCAGGATTAGTCTTTTGTATAACTTTTATGATTGGCACGAACAATCATTAAAAATTAAATCAAAAAGATATTTGATTGAGAATATTCAATTTAACAAGATTGGCTGGTTCACATCACACTCCATAAGTGTCTTAGTATTTACCCCATGAATGCAGAGGCAGACATTTTATTAATTGATGAATTTTTTGGAGGCGTTGAAAACAAAATTTTAAAAGAAATCTGATGACCTTTACAAACAAATTTCATTGAAAATAAAAACAATAATTTATGTAAGTCACTCTTTGCCAAATCTGCTAAAATTCAGTAATCGAATTATGTATAAAAGAAAAGGAATAATTAAGGCCATAAGAGAACCAGAAGAAGTTGTCGAATTATATCGAGAGTCCTTCAGAGAAGAATTTCGCAAGAATCAAAATGCCAGTCAATGATAATACATGTCTATACTTTTTGTAGAGATGAAGAATTACTCCTGCCATTTTTTCTAGAACATTATAATTTTGCCGATAGAATAACAGTATTTTATGACCGGTATTCGAAAGACAACTCATTAGCGCTTATTAATGCAAGCCCGAATTGTATAAGAATTGATTTTGATTTTGGAGGCAAATACAGAGACGACTTCCTAATGTATGCTAAAAACAGTGAATGGAAAATGAGTAGAGGGAGTGCAGATTGGGTGATAGTGGTTGATATGGATGAGTTTATCTACCATCCCGATAGTGTTTTAACTTATCTTACTGCTTGCGATAAGCAAGGGGTCACCCTACCTTTGACAGATGGATATGAGATGCATGATGACAATTTACCTTTTCCTGAAATGCAAATCACAGAACAAATTAAGTTTGGAGCACCAAGTAAACAATTTTGCAAACAAGCAGTCTTCAAACCAAATGAAATTGACAATATCTTTTATCTTCCTGGTTCGCACCAATGTAAGCCAGAAGGAAAGATTATTTATTCAGATTCCAAAGAGCTCAAACTGCTCCACTACAAATTCATTGGAGGTTTAGAAAGGATCAAACAAAGATGGAACACTTTCGGTGACAACCTTAGTAAAGAAAATATCAAATATGGATGGTCAATTAAAAGAAAAAAAGAGGAAGAGGCTATCAAAAGGTATCATGAAATTAGGCAGAGAAAAACAAAGATAATCTAATCCAGAATCCCTAGATGCTATTCAATAGTCCAATTTTTCTCTTAGTTTTTCTATCAATTTTCTTGGCTATCTATTTTGGGTCTAAAAATTCTCTCAAGAATCTAATCAATCTTATAGGAAGTTTAATCTTCTAAACTTGGGGCGAAAAATCACTGGTTCTATTTTTACTCGCTTCTTGTCTGATAGATTTCAGTTGTGGAATATTAATAGAGAGAGGCCATAAGGTCAAAGGTCTTGTCTTTTCGATTGTCTTTAATCTTGGGCTGCTATTCTTCTTTAAATACTCAAATTTTATATCTAATAACTTCAATCACCTCATAGGAATAATTGCGCCTGAAGTGAATTATCAATTTAAAGCTATAGACGTATTACTACCCTTAGGTATAAGCTTCTACACCTTTCAGACTATGTCCTATACAATAGACGTATTCCAAGGCGAAATTAAGGCCTGTCAAAATTTTATCGATTTTGCAGCATATGTTACTTTCTTCCCACAACTCATTGCTGGCCCTATAATAAGATACCAATCTATTCAAAAACAGCTATCTTCAAGAAACCATTCATAGCAAAGAATGTCTGAAGGTTTAGAAAGATTTATAATAGGACTTACAAAAAAACTTCTCTTTGCTAATACCTTCGCTACAATTACGGACAGTATTTTTTCTATAGAAACAACATATCTTTCTACGGGTCATGTTTGGATAGCATTATTATCGTTTACATTACAAATTTACTTTGATTTTTCTGCCTACTCTGATATGGCTATAGGATTAGCAAAGATCTTAGGGTTTAACATTCCTGAAAATTTTGACTATCCTTATTTAGCTAGGTCCATAAGGTCATTTTGGAGAAAATGGCATATTTTATTGTCGACTTGGTTTAGAGACTACCTTTACATACCACTTGGAGGCAGTCAGTCCAGTAAGTCTAGAACAATAATTAATCTAATCATAGTCTTTTTAATAACTGGACTATGGCATGGTGCTGTTTGGAATTTCATTATTTGGGGTCTATGGCATGGGTTATTCATAGTTCTTGAGAGACAAGGATTAGAGAAAATACTAAATCGGCTTGGATTAGTCAGTATCGTATACACTATGGCAGTTGTCATAATAGGTTGGTTACTATTTAGAATAACAAACCTTAATAAGTTTCCAATACTGTTAACTAAACTTGTAAGTCTTGATACTTCTAATATTCCATGACTTACTTTGTAGACAAATTACAATGGCTAATAATATTCTTAGGACTAGTGCTCTGTACGCCAATCTATAAAGTAGTTCGAGCGAGAATAGAGCATCGAGTAGTAACTGAGATTAGTTATTACCTAGTTTTAGGAGCTTTCTTGATATTCAATCTAGGATTAATAGCTGTAGACACATATAATCCTTTCATTTAATTCAGTTTCTAATGATGAAACATAAATTTTTCTCTGTAATAGTTATTCTCATATTGACCCTACCCACACTGATTGGCATGCTAGGATTGGCACCAAATAGAAATACCGAAAAAGAATGGAATCTAAAATTTGAAAAACCTGATTCATCATGGAAGCTATGGCAATGGATTAATTTTTGGGACGAACAGTATGCCGGAAATTTTCCAGGTAGAAGTTTACTTTTCAAAAACGCATCAGAAACAACCTACAACTTAGCATATGAATCAATACTCAAACATAAGGCTAGAATCGGACAAGACAGCTTTATGTTCTTAGGCAACTCCTTTAGAAACAGTCATTTAACAGTGTTTCAGCCCCCTAAATAGTCGGACGTGATTATGGTATGAAAACTGTAACACTTGGATTATGAATAAAGAAGAGAAAAAGCGATCAGAGCGCAAGACAAATGAAGAGAAGCTGAAGATCCTCAAAGAAGCCAGCATTCACGGTGTCAGAGCGACTTTGGACAAACATGGGGTCTATGCTGCCACTTATTACT
>Ga0209187_1001825_pt1 | contig 22780 bp, 16 predicted proteins | sample BantaG_FD_187430 | JGI IMG/M metagenome (GOLD analysis project Ga0209187, IMG submission 187430) | Marine algal microbial communities from Bantry Bay, Ireland - BantryBay_4 metaG (SPAdes) (version 2) | ecosystem: Host-associated > Algae > Red algae > Unclassified | place: Bantry Bay, Ireland...
GCCCGACCGTTCCGGTTCCTTCACATGGTTCAGTCATATTTTTTGCCTTACTAGCAACAAAAATCTCTAACCCAAAATTCTTAATTTATTAATACCTCATTCCTAAGGAATGCAAAGCTAATTAAAAAAGTGGATATAATAAAAAAAAGTTATTTAAAATTCTCCTATTTATTTTTTGTGTGCAGTGAAAAATCCTCTGACAATTGTCGTCCAAAATGAGCTCTGGACAGCGTAGATTTTTTATGCGTCAGCTCACTAAATTTTATATCATACAACAAGCAATCCAGCCAGTCGTTCAGATGAAATTGCATCCACAATTTTTGTACGCAATCATTTTTAAATTCAGAAATTTTTGACAAAAATTGTTGCGTAAGGATTTTTTTCTGTTCTGGATTTTTACAAAGATCTTTAAAAAAGGTGTAAGTAGCGACTGTAAAAGGCGTAAAAGCTTTTCCTCTTTTTAGTTTACGATGAAAACTGGACAGTAGATAATTGACGGTACGCAGGTTATCACAATCAAAGTGATCAATGATCTCAATTAAATCCAGTAAGACATTTTCCTGCTGAAATGCGGACTTGGTTTCTGATTGTAAAATGGACAGTAGTTTTTTTACTTTTTCGCTTTCGCCAATCGTCATATTTGAGAGGATTTCAAAAAAGTAAAACCCAAGAGCAAAGGTATTTTCCACCTCTAGCTCCACGGTCGGATCCAGTCCTGAAATAGGACCAAAAGTAGACAATTGGTGGGTTGGAATCCCATGATGAAAATTGTGCTTTGCTTCTATATAAGCGGGGAGATACAAAAATTTAGCATTGTATTTCTCTTCTCCAAAAAGGTTGCCGAGGTGGGCGACGATTTCTGCTACTTTATCCTTTTTAGTAGCAATGACATAAGAATCCATCAGATCACTCAACATTTCGATATAGCTATATTTTCTATTGGGAAAATTATAATGATTGATTTGAAATTTTTCAATTATCTGTTCCTGCTGTCCAATACGGTCATGAAGATTATTCGTGGTCAGCGCCTCTAGTTTGGCCAGTATAAAGGCACCTTTATCGTTTCCTTCCTTCAGTTGACATTTGTGGGGAATTTTTTCGAGTGCCTTAGTTACAACCGATTTGGCTTTCTCACTCCCAGTAGTACAGGAAGTATCAAGCAGCCTTTCCAGCTGAACTAATTCTGTTTCGAAGCTAAGTGTTTTTATGGCTTGGGCTAAAGCGTTGCTATCTCCTTTGAAAGGGACTTTTACTTTTTGCCTGGACACATATCGTTCCAATTCAAATTGATATTGCAGCGCAGCAACCAACAGACCCGTTTCATTATTTTTTTTAGCGATATCGATGGCTTTTTGTAGTCGCGACATTGCCATCGGCACGAGAAATTGTTCAATCAGAATGTCTACCTCCTCTAATAGAATACGAATCTGACTGCGAACACGCCGCTTGGCATGGTAAGCTACCTGGCTACGCATAATTAACTCGGCCAATTGTACTTTGTAAACCTTAAGATTTTTAGAAATTAAATTATCAGAAAAATTCGCTTTCACAATTTTCTCATCATAACTATCCTGGGCATTAATAAAGTCGAATAATTCTGTCAAGTGAGACTTGACAGAAGAGAAATGAATTTTAAGAAACCGCTTTTCAGCGGCGCTCATTTTCTTTATTAGATAAAATAACTGCGCAGAAGGTGTCTTCATTCCAAATTAGTGTAAGGCTCGTCGCCATTTGTAAACATTAATATTAAGTCCTTTCCACGGACAATACCATAGAAAGTATAGAATCACCGCTTTAAGGGTGATAAACACTAATTTTTTGGGGGTAAAAAAACATTCCAATAAAATCTAAATCAAATCCAGTTGTTTAACCAAATTTGATTTATAACTACGACCGATAGGGATTAATTTGTCTCCTACGTATAGTAAATTATTAAACAAATTGATATTCTCAATTCGCTTAACGGGAACGATATATTGTTTGTGTACTCTCATAAATTCCAGTTTTTCCAATTTTTTCATGATGGATACCAGAGATATTTTTGTAACAAATTTCTTTTTCTCCGTATGAATATTACAATAATTTCCGTCGGATTTAATCCAATAGATTTCGTTATATTTTATACGATTTAGTACATTATTATTTCTTATATAAAAACTTTCCAGATCATTCTCCGCCGTTGCTTCCTCCCTTTTTTGGATATTATTTAAGGTCCGAACTGCTTGTTCCAAGGTACTCTGAAGTGTAAATAAATCAAACGGTTTTACTAAATAAGCAAAAGGCTTAAGGGATTGGGCATGGGTATAAGTAGTACGATCTCTACTTTGTGTAATAAAAATGAATGGAATATTTTTTTTCTCCAGAGAGCTGGCGAGTTCGATACCATTAACTTGACCTTTAATCCCGATATCCATCAGCACTAAATCTGGCGTATGCAGGTTAATAGCCGCAATGGCATCCCTGGCGTTATCCACCTGACCCACAAAACCATAGTCTAGTTCCTTGATCAGCATTTCAATCTCAAGCGCAAAAGACAAATTGTCTTCAACAAGCAGAATATTAAAGGTAGTCATCAAAATAGAAAATAAAAAGATTTTATACCTAGTGTGTGGGGTAAGGTACAGACCGATATTAAAACCGATGAAATAAGAGAAATGTTTGGGTGTACTTTGTTCTTTTATTGACAAATAAAATGAATCAATTATAAAAGAATCATTGCAAAGATAATAAATTATTTTAAAAACGCTTGTCTATACACCTATTTCTTCTGTTTTATCAACTGCTATTTGATTGGGTAAAACAATAGAAAAGACAGTTCCTTCTCCTACCCTGCTGGAAATATTAAGTGTTCCGGACTGCATTTCGAGCATCTCCCGACACAGTAATAATCCCATTCCAGTCCCAGCTTCATTTTCAGTGCCTCGGGTAGAAATAACTTCGTCGGTATCGGTTAGCACCTGATCTACCTGATAAGCGGTCATTCCGATTCCACAATCTTCGACATGCAGGGTAACAAAATCTTCTCTTTCAGTGTGGTATATCTTCACAATTCCTTTTCGATGAGAAAATTTGATAGCATTATGGATAATATTACGCAATAAGCTATGCAGGGTTAGTCCATCCACGTAAATATGGAGATCATCAGGAATTTTTAAAATTAATACAATCTCCTTTTTTGTAATTAACTTATTCAATCTATCAAGAACGTCCTGTAGAATAGATGGTACGCTTACCGAATCGGGGTGAAGTAGCAGGTCTCCCCTTTCCTTAAGTGCCCAGTTGAGTAAATTATCCAATAATAGACTCAGGTCATGGGCTGAATTTTCAATAAACTCAGCTAACTGAGGAATTCTCTCCACTTGCTTGCTATTAATGAGGTAATTTATCTTATGTTCAATGCCCTCAAAAGTCGAAACGTAATCCTTCAGGTCATGTCCAATAATTGCAATCAGATGATCTTTCGTTTTGTTGATCTGCTCCATTTCACGGTATTGTTGGGAGATCAAAATCTTGTCATCTTCTATTTTTTGGGTTCGTTGCTGCACCTTTTTTTCCAGTTTACGATTGATTTCATCCAAGCGGTATATTCGGTAGCGGGAGAGGGAGATACCGAGGACCAGAAATCCTAATGCACAAATACCATAAAATAACCAGGTCTCCGTAAAGGGTCTGAGCACTTGCACCTGTAAGGAAGAATAATGTGTCTGCATATTGATACCGGCATGTACCATAACGTCTACCGTATTCGTTCCACCGGGCAATCTATTGACTAGAATGGCGTGATTGTCCATAGTTTGCCAGGTATCATGTATTCCATTGATCTTATAAAAAAACTGGTTGCCTTCCAGACGATCATATTCAAGCAAGGAAAATTTTAAGGTGGCCGATTGCACATTCCCTTTTAGAACCAGCGTCTCTCCATGATTGATTCTATTTTCGGGATAGTTATAACTTCTATTGTCTTTGCGAGTGATGATGATATCCGTCACTATAATGCGCGGATCCGACTCAGCGCTTGGAATACTTCGTAGATCGACTGGATCAAAGGCTACCAAGCCATCAACCCCTCCCAGATAAATGCTACCATCGCTATCCTGAAAATGAGCATACTGATTAAATTCATTATCGGGTAATCCGTTTGACCTGAAATAATTAATGACTGTTTTATCTTTTTTATTAAAACAAATCAGTCCTTTACTACTGGGCAGCCATAGACGGTCATTCGCATCTTCGTAAACCGTATAAATGATATCATGCGAAAATCCTTGATCTATGGCATACTGGCGAACCAGATCGTTGTCTTCCGGATGCCATTCCAGCAGACCGCCGCCGCGGGTAGCAATCCAGTTTACGCCATCGTCATCCTGGTAGAAGTCCAAAAGATGATTGAATTTAAAATCTTGATGGGCCACAATCCCCTTTTTCCAGTCCAATATAAAAAGTCCTTTCTCGGTAGAAATATAAACCTGACCATCTACTTCGCTGAAACTATTGATAATCAGATTTTTTAGCTCATCAAATTCGTTGTACTGATCATAGTCTGAAATGACATCCGTCGCCGGATCGAGTAGGTATAATCCGCTATTGGTCCCGATCACGATCATACTATCAGGCGAGGCAATAAAAGTTTTGGAAATTATAGAGAGATCATCCGTATTCAAACTTAGTTCCTCTTTGCTATGATCCTCAAGATTTATTTTAATCACCGAGGGACCGTACATACTGTTATAAATATATCCATTCCATAAAATTCCGTCCTGAGAAAAGCCGTTAAAATCTTCTACTTCAAAAGGCTCATAAAATCCTGTATTTATATTAAGCTTAAAGTATCCGTGATAGGAATTTACGAACAAAGTAGAATCCGTTAATTTGTACAAACCACGCATACTAATCATGGTGTTGTTCATAAAAGGGGTGAACCCGGATTTATTGAAACTCATATAAGTTAGACCATTTATATCGCTGTACCAAACGCCACCACTTTTATCTTTCTCAATAGAAATTCGTCTATTACCATTTTCCGCCAGGAAAAATTTATCCAAATCGTTATTGAGTACTCTAACGCCATTTTCATAAAGTGAAATTTTGGCATCAGGGCCTTCGATCCACAGTCTTCCTCTGGTATCAACTCCAAAACGGGTGGTGATTGGTGGCAGACCAAGCGCGTCGACTGTCGTTTCAAATAAATCAATCTGGCCCTGAGCATTGACCTTGTAAAGCATTTTTTCAGGCTCTATCGTCAATAGAAATACCTGGCCGTTTTCACCAGAAAAAACATTTTTGACTAGTGGTGAAAAATCTGACTGATAAATTAATTCCAGATTCGCATTTAGCTTAACAATTTTTCCCGGTTTCAGAATTAGAAAACCCGAATTAGCCAATGGATACAAGACTCCTTTAGCCATCAAAGTGGAATCGATGGGAGATTGGGTAAAGCGATCCGTATAACGATATACTTTTCCACTAGCGGTGGAAATCCATAAAACGTAAGCTTCATCTTGTGTGATACGGACCACCTCTGACCATTTAAAAGGAAGGTTTCCTCCAAAATATTCATCGACAGGGATTATTTTATTCTGCTGAAAATCAAAGATATTTACGGAAACTTTAAACCAATATTTAATGTTGTTTATGCTTTGAGGAGTTCGACTAATAAACCAAATATTACCAGCCTGATCTTCACGAATCTGGTTGATATTATCTGACTCTAAATTGTATTTACCCTGATTATATACTTTAAATTTTTGTCCATCAAAACGGTTAACTCCATAATCTGAACTTACCCAGAGATAATTCCGACTATCCTGATAAATATCCTCTATGTAACGAGACGATAGTCCATCATCCGTCGTATAAGTCTTATGATAAAACAGGTAAGTATCTGGCTGCCCAGGTAAGGTTACCGCAGTCATCAAAAACAGAAAAAACGAATAAAAGTACTTTATCATAAAATTCACAAAGTAGATTGATTGCAAGTATACTTGTTTTAGGATCGATAAAAGAATAACTTATAACATTTGACTGCTTCTTTTGTGGCTACTCTTCGGCCCTAAAAAACTCCTTTGCTTTCAGCCGAGGCAAGCTATTATGCTCGGTATAAATCGTTTTTAAGGGACTCGATTAGCCGCAAAGTAATCAACTCAAACCTTTATAACTTATTTTTTAATCGATCCTTAATATTAAAAATAAGTTACAAAACTTCAGTATTTTTACCAAAATATATTTTATAAATGTCAGATCCAAAACGAGCAAATTTTAGCCCGACCAAGGAGCATATCCACGAGATTATCTTTGAAGCGGATACGTCGGCTGGTAAGTATTTTGACATTATCTTAATGATATGTATCGTAGCCAGTGTCATTGTCGTAATGCTGGAAAGTATATCTGAATTAAATATCCGCTATGCGAATATTTTTTTTATTTTAGAATGGGCATTTACGATCTTCTTTACCGTTGAATATCTACTCCGTATTTATTGCGTCTACCAACCCAAGAAATATATGGCCAGTTTTTTTGGGATCGTTGATCTGCTGGCCATTATTCCTACTTATCTAAGTCTTTTTATTACAGGAACACATTATCTGCTGGTCATCCGGGCCTTGCGATTGCTCCGTGTTTTCAGAATATTCAAACTGGCGAATTTTTTAAAAGAAAGCACTACTATTATGAAGGCTTTAAAGGCCAGTCGCCCCAAAATTACCGTTTTCCTCTTTTTTATTATTTTGATGGTCACCATCATCGGTTCCATGATGTATTTGGTCGAAAGTGGTAACGATTCTTCTTTTACCAGTATTCCGAGAAGTATTTACTGGGCAGTGGTTACGCTCACGACCGTAGGGTATGGAGATATTGCTCCCCAAACGGAACTGGGTCAGTTTCTCGCAGCGATTGTGATGATTTTAGGATATGCGGTTATTGCGGTACCAACCGGAATTGTCTCCGCTGAAATGGTTTCCCAAACGGATGCCAACAAGGGGACGCCACTCAATACTCAGTCTTGTCAACACTGCAGCACCGAAGGTCATTTAGATGATGCATTGTTCTGTCGTAAATGTGGTCAGAGTCTTCTGAAATCTCATTAGAATTAAATAGTTATTATGCTAGTGCTTTGGGAACTAAATACCTAACACCTTATACGGCCTATTTTGATCCCGATGCACTAGGCATAACGCCCATTTTAGGACCTTGATTGGCAAAAAGATCAAGCCAAAAACGTAAATTTATTAATACCTCATTCCTAAGTCACCTTTGTCGTAGCAAATAGTCGTTTCACACTATATTTTCCACTGCCATTAACCACCACCATAAGCAGTCCTCCCATAATGGCAAAATTTTTCATAAACAAGATAGACTGGATTCGCTTGATATCTCCTGGATCATTCCACCACGAATGTACAATAAACGTTACCGGAATAATGTAAATCAATAACATGATCGCTCCGAGCGAAGACCGGTAGCCAATCAACACCAGAATACCTCCCAGGATCAGCAAAAATAGACAAAGGGACAACAAAATATCCTGATTCCAGGTAATCCCATAATTGGTCATGGTTTCCTTCGTCCCTTTAAAATGCGTAATGGAATCGTAGGCTTCAAAAAAGAAGATAAAGGCCAGGAAAACTCTGGCAATTAAATCAATACTATCTTTCATTAACTTTTTATTCGTTGTTAGACTTGTTATCTCTTAAAAATAACGGGTCAATTTAAAAATCGGCTCACCGCCCGTGCCACATTCTGTCCATCCATAGCCGCAGAAATAATGCCTCCTGCGTAACCTGCTCCTTCTCCACATGGAAAAAGTCCGTTGATTTCAGGGTGTTGGTAACTTATCTTATCCCTTGGTATTCTGACCGGTGAACTGGTACGGCTTTCCGTGCCGATTACGTTGGCATCTGCGATCAGGTACCCAGGCATTTTTTTACCAAATTCAATCATCCCTTTTCTTAATCGTCGGTAGATACCCCTTGGTAATAATTCGTGTAAAGGGGCTGAATACAAACCCGGAATATAAGAAGTAGGAGGTAAGGTAGTGGATTTTTTTCCATTTACAAAATCGGTCATCCGCTGGGCCGGTGCTCGCTGACTGCCATCTCCGTATTCAAATAATTTTTGCTCCACCGACTGTTGAAAAGCCAATCCTGCCAGGATTCCGTGTTTGGTAAAGGGAGCAAGGTCTTCTTCCTCTACCGCTACGACCATTCCCGAATTGGCGAAAGGAGAATCTCGCCGCGACATGGACATTCCATTAACCACCAGTTCGCCCGGAGCAGTAGCTGCAGGCACCACCAATCCTCCTGGACACATACAGAAGGAGAATACGCCTCGTCCTTCCACCTGACAAGCCAGTCGGTAGCTAGCCGCAGGTAAGACATCTGGCCGATTTTGAGTCTTATACTGAATTTGATCAATCAAGGGCTGGGGGTGTTCGACCCGCACTCCTAATGCAAAGGATTTTAGTTCCATCAGAATTCCCTTACGGTGAAAAAGGCGGTAAATATCCCGCGCCGAGTGGCCCGTGGCCAGGACTACCCCTTCTGCGATATGTTGCTTTTCTTCGTTCACGATGACTCCACAGGCGACACCCTCTTTAATGAGCAGATCGGTAACAAAGGAGTCAAAGTGAATACTTCCTCCGTATTTCAGGATGGTCTCCCGAATATTTCCAACTATTTTAGGTAATTTATTAGAACCGATGTGTGGATGAGCATCGACCAGAATATCCTGGGTAGCTCCGTGTTCTACCAATAACTGCAGTGCTTTTTCAATATTACCACGTTTATGAGAGCGCGTATAGAGCTTGCCATCAGAGTACGTACCCGCACCTCCTTCTCCGTAACAATAATTTGAATGTGGGTTTACAATTCCCGATTGCTGGATGGCTTTTAAATCCCTTCGACGGGCGCGGACATCTTTGCCACGGTCAAAAATAATGGGTCTCAAACCCAATTCTATCATTTCAAGGGCGGCAAAATATCCAGCGGGTCCCGCACCGATAATAATGATTTCCGGGGCATTGTGTACAAGCTGAAGTCTGGATAATAGAGGAAGCGTTGGAACTGGAAGTTGATCTAGATAAAGTTCAACCTGGAGACGGAAATAGATTTGCTTTTGACGTGCGTCTATGGAACGACGGACTACCCGGAAGCCTTTTACCCTATCTGGCTTGACATCTGCTTTTTTGATAGCCTTTTGGCGAATCAGATCCTGATTCTCCAATTCCTCAGGCCGTAGCGGTAGTTCTACTTTCTTAATCATACCGCAAATATACGAACCTATTGATCGATAGAGGCATCCATCTGGTCTTCCGTCTGTCGGATTAGGGTTGTAGCACTTGTTTCCACAAAATCGTCTGGAACGTAGATTACCACCTTGGTATATTCATAACAGGTGAGCGCTTTGTATCTGATCGGTTGTCGATTTTTATTCTTGGCCACTAGCGCAAAGCTTTCTCCCGTGGCATTACCCTGGAGTTCATAGCGACCTTCTTTAAGGTAGTAGTTTAAAATGCTTGGCTGGGCATCAGAAAGTTCGATGTACGTTTTTGACATCAGGGTATTCCCAGCCCAGGTAACGATTTCAAAATCACCCGCCAAATCAAGCTTAATAGACTGTGCGTCGTTAATTTCAAAAGTCTGATGGATCGTTTCTTTCAGTTGCCCAAAAAGGGATGTTCCGAAAGAAAAGGTCACCAAAACCAACAAAAGTTTTATAAATTTCATGTATTATTCTTAGGATCAGGCAATATTTTAATTATTAATTACTGGGCGTATAAGTACGTGGACAAATAAAGATTAAAAAATTACGGTATCTTTTGCAGCCACTCAGCGTTATCGAAAGCATCATTTTGTCCAAGTACTTATTTACAATTACAAAAACCATACGAGTTTAAACTGTCACTAAGTGCAAGTTATTGTTAAAATCCATCAATATCAAAAGGGATACCGCTAAAAGTGGTATCCCTTCTCTAAAATCTGGTTAAATGTTTCTTAAAATGAGGTAGCTTCAGCTGGTTTTCCTAAATCGGAGGCAGCTTCACCGCCGTAGCTAACCGTTACATCCTCTGGGACATATACTACATACGAGATATTTTCTTTCAAAGATTCTCCACGTACTGTAATTTTACGAGCAAGTCCTGGGGAAGAAACGGTCAATCCATTATCTGCCTCATCTAGGACTAGATTATAGCGCCCTGCGGTAATTAAAGACTTAAGCATAGCGTCTGATCCAGCGACTCCGATGAGCATTTGCACACGCATGATTTCTCCTGCGCGCTCTTTCACCTGGATATCTCCATCTAAATTAAGGGTTACTTGTGTGTTTCCTTTGAGATTAAAGGACTTAACGAGGGTTTTTTCTACGTTCGTCTGAGCGAAAATCAGCACAGTAGCTAAGAAAAAACAGATTAGAGTGAGTTGTATTTTTTTCATAAGACCATATTTAGGGGTGAACGAGTTCTTATTGGGTCTAACTTCCTTTCTTATACGTCTAAATATAAGCATTTTCAGGGGGAAAACCAAACAGAATTTCACTTAATAAATAAAAAATTATCTGATTGCATTGCTAATATTTACTAACTTCATCAATAATGTCTCCATATTTTCGAGTGGCAGCATATTAGCGCCATCAGACTTGGCCGAAGCCGGATTTGGGTGTGTTTCTAAAAATATTCCATCTACTCCCACTGCGATGCCTGCTTTAGCGATAGTTTCGATGAGTGCGGGTATGCCTCCCGTCACCCCACTACTTTGGTTAGGCTGTTGTAAGGAATGTGTACAATCAAGTGTCACGTTTGCACCAAATTGCTGCATCACCGGAATACCCCGATAGTCTACCACTAGATCCTGATAGCCCATCATAGTGCCTCTCTCCGTTAACATTACCTGAGTATTTCCGGAGTCCACTACTTTCTGCCGGGCAAAAAACATCGCTTCAGCGCTCAGAAACTGGCCTTTTTTAATGTTGACTGCTTTTCCCGTTTTTGCCGCTGCCACTAAAAGACGGGTCTGACGACACAAAAAAGCGGGTATTTGCAATATATCTACGTATTTGGCAGCCAGAGCAGCTTCTTCATCGGTATGAATATCCGTGGTTACCGGTATTTCTAATTCTTTACGAATATCCCCTAAAATTTCGAGTGCCTTTTGATCTCCAATGCCTGTAAAAGAATCCAGTCGAGAACGATTTGCTTTGCGATAAGAACCCTTGAAAATAAAGGGAAGTTCCAATCGAGTGGTTATTTCTTTGAGTTTTTCGGCAATTTGAAAAGCCATATCTCTTCCTTCAATGGCACAAGGCCCCGCAATCAAATAAAACTGATCTTTATTGGTAAACTGTATTTGTGGTATCAAGTTCAGATTCATCACATTTTTTTTCGGGTACAAATTTAATAATTCAACAATAAGTCTTTAGGAATGAGTTAAGAATAACTTATAACATTTGGCTGTTTAATTTGCTGCTACTCTTTGTTGGTGAAAAACTCCTTGGCTTTCAGCCGAGGCAAGCTATTATGTTACGGCATAAATCGCATTTCACCGCCTCGATTAGCATCAAATTAATCGACCCAAACCTTTGTAACTTATTTTTTAAACGATCCTATGCTGAACCTCTATTCCCCAATATCTTCATTCCACAAACCAGGGTGTTTTTTGGTAAACTGCTTCATCATCTCCACACAGGCTGGATCGTTCATATTAATTAGTTCTACTCCCTGCTTGATCAACCAATCCTCTGCGCCCATAAAAGTTTTATTTTCTCCGATCACTACCCTGGGAATACCATATAGTATTATGGCTCCACTACACATCGAACAGGGAGACAAAGTAGTATAAATCGTACATGCCTGGTAGACTTTAGTAGGCTGACGCCCTGCATTTTCCAGGGCATCCATCTCTCCATGCAGAACCACACTACCCGATTGGACCCGCCGATTGTGTCCACGACCGATGATCTCGTTGTTATAAACCAGGACGCTTCCAATGGGAATGCCTCCTTCTGACTGACCTTTACGCGCCTCCGCTATTGCTTCGGAGAGAAAATAGGAATGATCCTTCATAATGTTTACTGTTTAATGACTGGCAGGAGGCGACTGACACCTTTGTCCATTAGTCTCACATAATACACGCCATTGGGGTAAGCAGCCAGCGACACCAATCCAGTGTATGTACCATCATAGCGTGTAATGGAGGATTGATACAATAATTTGCCATCCGTCGTCAACATCTGATAAGGTAAAAAAGCACTTGTCCGATCAAGTCCCGTCAGATTAATTCTAAAGATGCCGTCGGTCGGATTAGGCATTAGTTCAATAACTTGTCCGGCGATCGTGGAAGCAGTGTTCACAGCCATATCAACTACAAAGGTAGTATTCGTTTGGCATTCATTGGCATCCCGTACGGTAATAGAATAATTTCCTGCTGCCAGGTTATCAAAGAAGGGTTCGTCCTCAAAGGTATTACCGTTATCAATAGAATACGTAAAAGGTGGTAATCCTCCATTGACCGTAATGGTAACACTTCCGTCGTCAGCTCCACTGCTACCTACGTTCTCAATCTCCGCAAGAATTTCAAGTACACAATCTTTGATCACGATTGCTTCTTCTACTATACAATCATTCGCATCTCTAATCACGACCATATAAGTTCCCGCACTCAATCCCTGATATAAAGTAGTATTAGAAAAATTAGCACCTCCATCAATACTTGTTTCATAAGGACTCACACCGTTTTCTGGCGAAATTAACATAGCACCATTACCTCCTTCACCCGTCTCATTCGAAGACAAAAATTCGGCAGACAGCATACACTGAAAAGTAGCACAAAAAGCCAGCTCCTCTCCCGATCCAAAAGTACCATCACTACTAGCAAGAAGGATTCCTGAATCGTTCACAATCTCATAGTTTCCATTTCCATTCTGGCCACAACAAATGCCATCGCTGTACGAATCCTGAATACTAAAAGTATAACAAGCTTCGGGATCTAGACAAAAGGTCTCAGAAATTAACGCACCCAGCTCCTGATAGGGTCCACCCGAAGAAATCGTAACATCATTTTCATCTAATAACTTCCAGGTTGTTTCTTGTGGAAAATTATCCAGCGTCAAATTTAAGATGATCGACGCACCATTTTGTATAAAGTTGAGCGTTTGCACTCGACCATCATTACTCGTTTGCTGGTCGACCGCTCCATTGGGATTAGCCACGGTAATCAAAATTTCATTGTCCCCATCCATAAGATCAGAAAGCGCTAGATCGATATTTTCACTATCACTAAATTCTAAGTTACCCGTCCAGGCAATTGTATTAACCACCGTACCATTTAAACTCACCAGGACATCAGCACTCGTTAAGGGTAAGGTAGCGAAGTTAGTCAAAGTAGCCTGAAAAATAACTGGAGATACACAGGTAAAATCGAGCAGTCCTGCTAGTTGGGTAATCCCCGCATCATAAAGAGGCAGATGGTTCACAACTGCTCTAATTGTATCATTCAGCTCGGCTTCATCACCAGACAGCACAGTAAAAATTTTCAAATTATAAGCACCAATTTCTGACATATCCACCGTGGAAGTAAAAGTATGCCGATAAGTACTATCCGGAAACAACTCAAAATTTACATTTTCTGAAATAGTTGTACCACTTTCAAAAACATACCCTACGGTAAACATTGATGGCGTATCTATTCCAACATTTTTTATTTCAATTTCTATCGGTTCAGTCGCAGTCAATCCATTTCTACTTTGTGGGCTAACCAGGGCAACCGGTCCGATATCCACCGTATCTTTTCGCAGTTCGAAAGCAGCAATTCGGGTGTTTGATCTACCATTACCACCACCGGCGTATTCGGTGGTGTACCAAAAAGTTCGGTCATTGGACGGATCAATACTCATGTGTGCATAATCACCAAAGCGGCCAGTTTGACCAGCGCTGATGGTATTTTCGCCTTCTACCAGGGTAAATTCTTCAAAGGTCATCTCCCCTAACGGATCATTAGCCAATCGCCCCGTAAAGCGAACTCCTACAAAAGTAACCGGACTCGTTACATTATAAGCCAGACCGATATTTCCAGCACCATCCATCGCAATTCCTCCCATAAAACGGTCCAGGCCGTCATCGGGTGCAAAAGTACCTTCCTGACGGATAGACCATTCAGTTTCTCCTGCGTTTCTACGTAATTCTACCCACCGAATACCGGATAGGTTGTCCCCACCCGTTACATCGGTTATGAAATTAAATACCATTGCTTCGTAGTTCCCGAAATTCCTATAGTGTGCCTGATTCATAATTGTTTCTGGAATTCCATCAATGCCCGAACCACCTGATTGAGGCATACAGGCAAATCCAGGTCCCGTGGCGGAGCAAGGGTTGGTATCAAAAGGAGTCGTTACCAGATTTTGTACGGTAGTCACAGTATTTGCAGGTGTTTCAAAATCAATTTCAAAGGAATAAATATCCACCTGATCTACGGTTGAACTACCCCAGGCATCGTCCGAAAGGCTTAGAATCATTGGATTTGCGCCAGGATGCGGCGCGACTAATCCCGACCAATCTACGGGTGTATCTACCTGAAAGCCAGGTCCGTTACTGGCTCCTGGAAGAGTGATTCTTTGAATATTAGCGGTTTCGGCTCCAGCAAGAATGGCCGCTCGATCAATAAAGTAAGCAGGAGAACTCCAAGGTCCCTCTTCGTTTGTAGTTACAACATAAGCATTATCCCAAACACTGTACTTTGGATAATCCGGGAAATTGGGAGTAGCAAAATTATAAGCAGTATATCCACCTAATGGATCGCTATCATCAGAAATAGCTACTAATAGTTGATTACTAGAAGGAAATTCGGTGATCAACCAACGACCCACTTCCTGATCGAATAAGATGATCGGATCTCCTCGGGAAGTAAACCCGATACTACTCCAAATTGTATTGGCATTAAAGGAAGTAATAAAGTTTCCTTCTTTATCAAAAACTCCGAGAGTGGTAAAATTGATAGCTTGCATGTAATGATCGGTGCCAATATCACCAGATGGGTCGTTAGGAGAACCACCAGAGGTAAGTCCATCGATGTTTACCAATGGTTCGATAATACGATCACCATTTGTCCGATTAAAAGCATATTGCCGGATAGCATCTGGTCTTTGTGGCTGCGCATCGGTGACGGTACTTACGTATTTGCCACGTCCTGCGAAATTATTGGGCGCCTGATGATTTCCTTTTACAATTTTCTTTTTTTCACTGGAGGTTCCGCTGACAGGAATTAAAGAACGAATCGGTGGAATGACGCCAATTTTTTCGGCTTGTGTAACAGAAATTTCCGTTGGTATAGTCCGGCTATTTTGTGCCGTTGACCACTTTGAGAATGAAACCAGGAGTAGCGATATCCCAAAGATGAGTTTGATTTTTTTCATAAGTCTGGTAAAGGTAATAGAACTAGTTTAGTTTAGTTGTGTAGGCAATAAGACCAAAAAGACCATACTACTGGACATTTCTTCCAATTTCTACCTCCCTGCCACCTCTGTGGCTTACAGCCAAGACACGTAAAGGAGTAGCTCCAAAATTAACCTTTGTTTACACAAACAATTACATCTATACCTTTAAATGACTTTCTTTGTCGTAAAAATTTCAAACCAACTTTATTCTGATAATTTGATAACAGGAAATAATTTTTTGAGTTTTTCTGTTTTAAATTTTAAAAAATAAAGACCAACGGGTTGTACCGTGAGTGAAACGAGTCCCTGATAGCGATTGTCATATTTTGGAATTTTAACGGTTTGAATCCGTTGTCCAGTGACATCAAAAATCTGTAATTCCAGATGGTGATCGTTTTCTACCAATCCCGATATATCTACTTTAAAGACCCCTTGAGTTGGGTTGGGGTAAATATGAACTTGTGCATTTTCTGGGCTGGAGTCTGTACTTGTGGTCATTCCCAATTGCAGCGTTTCTGTATATTCACAATTGTTTTGATCTTTTACCACTATCTGATAAGTTCCTGCGTTCAGACTAGTAAAGATATTGCTGCCCTGAAAAGAGACTCCGTTATCGATACTGTAGGAATAAGGTGCTAAACCATTAGCAGGCTGAACCAGGATGATTCCATTCTGTGTAGAAGGGCTAGGCTGGGAGACATTAATTTCGGCGGTTAGCAAACAAGTAAAATCCACACAAAAATCAATAACTTCCCGGATCGCAAAATCACCCGACCCCTCTACTAACACATTCTTATCTGGATCTATCAGAGTATAACTGCCTTGTCCGTCAGCGCAGCAAAATCCATCTCCATAGCTATCATTCAGGGTTAAAATATAACATTGGCGAGGATCGAGACACCAGGTTTCACTAATAGTAGAATAGGGCGTCTTGTAGGGTCCACCGCTAAATAGTGTATTATCCTGAACATCGGTTATTTTCCAGGTAGTCTCATTGGGATATTGGTCTAGGTTAATGATCAGGGTAATATCTCTTTCTTCTCCAGACACTGCAAATCCCCGGCCCGTACTGTTATTTTCTGGACGCTGATCTACTTCTCCGTTGGGAAGATAAGCTTCGATGGAAAGTTCGTTAGAGCCCTCCATTAAATTTTGTACCAAGATGGAGGAGGTAGAACTATTTCCTGGAGTCAGGGTTCCCTGCCAGACAAAGCTGTTAACCACCGTACCATTTAAGGTAACATCAATGGTAGTCTCCGTTAGAGTTGCCGTACCAAAATTATAGAGTTGGTAATGAGCGGTAATACTATCATTACAACTATAAACTTCTAGTCCTCTGAGTTTGATAATTCCCACGTCAAATTCCGGTAATTTTGAAATGGTAACGTTGACCGTATCATTCCCAATAGCCTGATCTAGTCCGTTACTGGTAAAAATTTTAAAATCATAAGATCCGATTTCCGTCATTTCCACCGTGGGAGTGAAGGTGTGTAAATAGGTCGCTCCGGGAGTAATTATGGTATTAATAGAAGAAATTACGGGTGGCTGATTTTCAAAAACATATCCAATATTAAATCCGGAAACAGATTGTAAACCAAAATTTTTCACTCTTACCTTAACGGTTTCAGCTTCCGTCAGTGCCGGACTACTCTGTGGTGTTTCCAGAATTAAAGGTCCAATATCAAAAGTATCTTTTTCGATCTGAAACCGCGCAATACGGGTAGTCCAGCCTTCTTCGTTATTATAGTGTCCAGTAAACCAAAAACTGCGGTTGTCCAATGGATCAACTCCCATATGAGCATAGTCTCCAAAACGATCATTCTTTGTTTCACCACTACCAATGACCAGGGTATATTCATCAATGGTCATTTCACCTAATGGATCTGTGTCTAGTCGCCCCGTAAAGCGCAATCCCGGATAGGTACTTAGACTCGAAACAGAATATCCCAGTCCAATATTTCCTCCTCCATCAATTGCAATAGCGCCCATAAATCGGTGCAGACCATCATCCGGGGCAAAGGTTCCCTGCTGATATAAAGTCCATTCCAATCCCGACTCCCGTCGCAGTTCCATCCAGCGGATACCAGAACGATTATTACCGGTGGCATCGGTAATAAAGTTGAGTACGATACTCTCGTGTGTTTCAAATGCCCGGTAATGTGGTTGATTCATAATAATCTCGGGCAGTCCGTCAATTCCTTGACCACCCAATTGAGGAATACAATCAAATCCAGGTCCCGAAACTGCACAGGGATACGTATCGAAAGGCGCCGTAGGTATTCCCAGAGCTGTAAAATTTGTATTCGCTGGTTCATCAAAATCCAGGGATACTGTAATCAATTCTACCTGATCCGTTGTCACCCCCCCCCAAGCATCGTCTTTCAATGTCAGCAACAGGGGCTGCTGACGGTCAGTGGGTGGTAATGCGCCGTTCCAGTCAACTGGACTTGCGGTCAGGAAACCAGGACCGGCAGCCGGGCCAGGAATTACCAATCGTTGTATAGAGACTTCCTCATCCCCATTGAGTAATGCCTCCCGATCGATAAAATAAGCGGGGAGTTGGTTAGAATTGCCTTCATTGGTTGTTAAGACAAGGGCTTTCGGCCAAATACTATATTTAGGATAATCTGGAAAATTTTGGGTGCCAAAGTTATAGACTGCCCAGCTACCGAGCGGATCAGCGTTTTGAGATACCGCAATTAGTAATTGATTACCGCCCTGAAAGTTGGGAAATTCTGTAAGGATCCAGCGCTGTGCTTCCTGGTCATATAGAATAATAGGATCGCCCCCCGAGTTATATCCCAAACTTGCCCAGATGGTATTGGCGGCAATTGGTTCATTGAGGGCCGTACCCTGCTTATCAAATACCTGAATAAAAGTGGAATTTACCACCTGAACGTAATGGTCTTTTCCAATATCACCAACCGGGTCAGGAACATTGGCATTTGAAATCTCCGTAGTCATACCATCTATGTTGATAGTTGGGGTTACCGCAATATTGGAATTGGAATTAGAATTAGAATTAGAATTAGAATTAGAATTAGAATTAGAATTGGAATTAGAATTAGAATTGGAATTAGAATTAGAATTAGAATTCTGGATTTGTAAAACAGGATCTGGTCCCTGTGGCAAGGCATCCGGGTTTGGATCGGGACGATGTCCTCTACTCAAAAAATTGGGGATAAACTGTTTCGAGCGCTCCTCACTGGTAGATGCGATAGGAGCTAAATCTCGCAAGGGAGCGGTTATTCCTATTTTTTTAGCGTAAGTAACTTCTACTGACTGGATAGCTGGATTTTGGGCATCCAATGAATATAAATAGAAGAACAGGATTATTACAATATAAAAGGTTTTAAAAACAGGCATATTTTAAATTAAATAGGTTTATAGTTTATGTCTGTGCAAATGAGTCGGGTGTTGACTATAAGATATACGGTTCTTTTTCAGATATGTTATAAAAATCAGGTTTCAATAAAGAACAAAGTTCTCTTAAGTTTTTTTTGGATGATTATTGGTATTTTGGGTGTTAGGGGGAAGATTTTTTTTCCTGGCAGAGGTGTAGAGGCGCTTTAACTTATATTTCTTTTGGTAGGTGTTTTTTCGTAGAAAAGTAAAGAAGTCGGGTTTATTTTTCGGCGTGAATCGTTTAATTTTTTGACCTCTATTTAATTCTATACCTCTTTACTTTTCATGGCTGAATTAGTGTTTGATTGAGGAAAGAAATTCTGTACTTTTCAGGGGGGAATTATTACAGTATTCTAGTGGATTGTCAGTATTTAATTTGCTCGTCAAAAAATAAATGCGATCTCTTAGGACTTGATGCACTAGCTTTTCATATACTCCCAGGCAGATTGGTAGTGGCCTTCGGTTTCCGCGTATTCAATAAATTTTTGGTAAAAATCATCCGCTCCGATGGTCGCACTATCTCCGATGACTACCAGGTGTTTTTTAGCTCGGGTGAGGGCAACGTTCATACGGCGGTAATCGGAGAGAAAGCCGATTTCTGTTTTGTCATTAGAGCGGGTGAGGCTGATAAAGACAATCTCTCGCTCCTGCCCCTGAAAAGCATCGATTGAATTGATAGAGAGGTGTTCTGCGAAGGGAAGCAGTTCGAGATCTTCCCGAAAAAGTTGAGTAAGGTGACGGGCTTGTTCTCGGTAAGGCGCAATAATCGCCATGGAAGGAATTGGGATTTCCAACGCAGCCAGCTTATTGGTAAATTGTAAAAAGTATTCCCGTAAAATAAAAGCTTCCCCTTCGTTAAACCGACTTTTGGTTTCTGGATTAATGGCTTCATTAAATCCGCATCCTGCGGTATCGATAAACAAAACCGGAGAGAGATCCGGGATACCCACGTTCTGATCTACGACCTGTGAAGCAGCTTTTAGATTTTTTTCATAAAATACAGTATTAGAAAAACCCATAATGGTAGGATGCATACGGTATTGAATATCCAAAAAACTGGTTGGTTTTTCATCTCGCACCCACTTTTCCAGCAGGGTCATTCCGAGTCCTTTTTCTCTGGCCTCGGGAGATTTAATAACGGGAGGCAACTGAAATGGGTCTCCGGCCAAGATTACCTTGTGTACCCGAGCCAGTGGAATCCAGGTGGCTGGTTCGATTGCCTGAGCGGCCTCGTCAATTACGACCGTTTTAAATTTCATGTGCTGCAGACTATTGCTCTGGGTATTTACCAGCGTACAAGCAATCACGTCTGCCTGGAAGAGAATTTCGTGCAGGAGTCTTTCTTCGAGCATCTTGGCGTAGGATTCCAGTTCCCGAGCTTCCTGGTAACTTTCGTTGCGTTGGGACCGTTGTCGGCTTCCAAAACGACGTTTGAATTTTCGTGCCCCTTTTCGCGCATTGGCCGCCTGTACGCGCAATCGTTTGATATTTTTGTGTTCGGGATGTTCAGCTAACCGTCCGTCGAGGGTCATAGAGACCAAATCGTCACTCACTCTGGAGATGTTCCCGATACGGACGACATTTAATCCCTGTGCGGCCAGGCGTTCCACCATCAAATCTACGGCGGCATTACTGGAAGCGGTCACCAGGATATTTTTTTCCGTGGCGGTCATGAGTTTGATGGCATGAACCAACGTAGTGGTTTTACCCGTACCCGGAGGACCGTGGACGATGGCAATATCTTGCGCGGCGAGAATCGACTGAACTGCTTGCTTTTGGGCAGGATTGAGGAGATCGTGGTGTACTTCCTGGAGCGGTGAAAACGCAGGTTGCAATTCTCCGTAAAACATTTGTTTTAATTCTGTGAGTCGGTCTCCGCTGGCTTTGACAACAGTTTTCATGGCCTTTTCCATTTCGAGATACGTGCGTTCGTCGAATAACATTTCAACTGCTAGTTGGCCATCATTTATCCAGTCGGGAATATCTTTGTTATTGAGAATAATTTTCATTTTGTTTCTTTCTACAAAATGAATAATACCGCGCTGGGCATTTTTATTTTTACCATCTACACTGGTATAAAACTCGACGGGAGATCCGGACCGCAGTCGGTGAGATTCGTTGAGCTGGGCGGTTCGCTCCACAGTCACAAAGGCGCGTTCGCCAACGGTATATCCGGTTTTTTGGACGGTCAATGGATACCAACAAAGTCCTTTATCACGTCGCTCAGACTGAGAAAGCTGTAGAACTTCTGCACGAAAACGTTCGAAGTCTGCTTCCTTTTCTTTTTGTAATAATTCCTGGACTATTTTGAGTTTTTGCTGAATGGCTTTCATGCTGCAAAATAATGGAAAAATTTTACTCTTGTGACGTGTTTGGCTTTTCCCTTCTAACGTGTTTGGCTTTTCCCTTCTAAGGTGTTTGGCTTTTCCCTTCTAACGTGTTTGGCTTTCGGTAGGCGGACGATGGGCGGACAATTGGCTTTCTTTAATTGGTGAGGCTCTTCAATTAGGGAGGCTCTTCAATTAGGGAGGCTCTTCAATTAGGGAGGCTCTTCAATTAGGGAGACACTTTAGAAGGTGAGGGTTTTCGGTGGGTGATTTTATCTGGACGAGACCACTCTTTGGCATGGCAGGCGGTCCAAACTAGCGGGAATTTTGAGTTTGCGTTTGAGGCATCTTGACAGCCAAACGCGTTAAAAGAAAGCCAAGCGTCCGTCCACGGATAGCCAAACGAGGTAGAAGAGAAAAAAGCCAATTGTTGGCCTATTAAATTTGTTATTGGGCTAAAATCCAGGCGCGGTCTTCGATATTGTTCTTAATAATTTTGAGTTTGCGTTTGAGGTCGGCGTGGTCTTCGTAGGCAAATTGGGCACCTACGCGGACGATTCCGTCCTTACCGATTCGTTGCTGATAAACGTCGAAGCCCTGGGCGACTACTTTGTCGGCCATTTTTTGGATACTGCGTTGATATTTATAGGCACCGATGATGATGATTCCTTTTTTTCGGGAGGGGCCTAGCTCAATAATTTCTGGATCAATGATGGGTGTTTCTTCGAGCTCTTCTTCGTTTACGTCCTCTAAGTTGTTTGGTGTAAATGAGCTGGTGAATTGTCCAGATTTACGGCTATCTATCAGGCTCATGGTAGTTACCTCTTCGTAAGTAGGTTTTTTGTTAACCCTCTTTTCCGAGACGGGCATAATCATCGAGCGATTGATAGAAATAGGTGCATCCGATCGTAAAAAAAGAAATGAAATGGCGAAGGCAAAAAAGGCAAATCCAGCGACCAAAGGAACCAGGGATTGCCGAGAACGTAGCGAGGCCCAGGATTTTCTATTCGTCTGACTAACCGGACCTGGTTGTAGTGAATCCGGTAGCGGTGCTTCGCGAGCAGCGGTATCTTTATTGCGCAAGATTGGATAAAATTGAACGCTAGAGAGGCCGTAGGCATCCTGATTAAAGTTGGTGGAAGCTTGTAAAAATTGAAGGCGGCCTTCGTAGTCTTTGTATAGACGACCGACTCCGGGGAAGACGATAATTTCTCTTTTTTCCAGACGCTCTTCTGCAAAAACGACAAATTTAGCAATTGCTTCGTCGGCCTCTTTTTTGGTAATACCAGCGTATTTTCTGAGGTGATTGAGGAGGATACCATCGTTAACGTGGAGGTTTTTATCGAAACGAACGGTACGGGAAGGTGGGTATAATAGTCCCTGTACGTGATCAATCGTAGCAGCACGATAATTAGTGAGCAGTCCACCAAATCCTGGAATAATCAGGGACTCGTGGTCGTATATTAGTCGTTCAAAATGTTGTGCAATATCAGTCGTCATACGGTTTTTTTTACTAAGGAATGAGTTAGGAATGTTAAAAAGCCTCGTGATAGCGCGGCTATGGCAGCCCGACCGTTCCGGTTCCTTCACATGGTTCAGTCATGTTTTTTGCCTTACTAGCAACAAAAATC
>Ga0209187_1001830_pt1 | contig 22665 bp, 14 predicted proteins | sample BantaG_FD_187430 | JGI IMG/M metagenome (GOLD analysis project Ga0209187, IMG submission 187430) | Marine algal microbial communities from Bantry Bay, Ireland - BantryBay_4 metaG (SPAdes) (version 2) | ecosystem: Host-associated > Algae > Red algae > Unclassified | place: Bantry Bay, Ireland...
TTAAAAATTAATATTCTATATCTTTAAAGTCTTAAATTTTTTCTACCAATAACTTTAAAATCAAATCACTCCCCAGTAAGCGGATAGTCAAATAAAAATATTTTGCTATTTGGCACAGAGTCAATTCAAAAATAAACAAGCCAATCAAAATAAACTATTAAACGAATAAACTATCATTGAACCTAGTTCCTAGCACCTTGCACCTAGTACCTAGCACCTAGCACCTAGCACCTAGCACCTAGCACCTAGCACCTAGCACCTAGTACCTAGCACCTAGCACCTAGTACCTAGCACCTAGCACCTAGCACCTAGCAGCCTAGCACCTAATATCTCGCTTTTCAAGAAAAATATCTAATTTTACAAAACAATAAAAAAATATGAAAAAGCTCCCTCTCTTGCTCTGCACCTTCCTTTGCTTAGTGCTTAGCTGCAATAAAACTTCTTTAGAAAAAACCCAGACCAATACTGAACTTGAACAGCGAGCATCTATAAGTACGGGCCAAATTTTCCTCGTTCGCCACGCCGAGAAATCAAAAAATGATCCCCGCGATCCAGACCTCAACGAAGCAGGAAAAGCACGCGCCGAAAAACTAAAATACCATTTACTAGAAGCGGGTATCACTAAAATATATACATCAGATTATAAGCGCACAAAACAAACCGTGCAGCCATTGGCAGAGGCATTGAGCATAGAGCCTATCATCTACAATACAGATCTGGTAGACATTACTACTATCCTACAAGAGGCAAGTGTAGGAAATATCCTCGTTGCAGGCCATTCCAATACTACCCCTAAACTCACCAACAAGCTATTGGGTTATGAAAAATATCAAAAGCTTGACGAATCTGTGTACAACAAATTATTTATGGTCAACAAAACTGGGGATCGGTTTACAAGTACGTTATTACAATATTAAATTTAATAGAAAGTAGGAAATGGATAGATAAAGTTCATATTAGCGCTCAATCTTGACGTTCAACTCTACCGCTGGCGCCTGTCCGACTCATAGAGGCGGGAAACCACCGTAGACACCGAAGACTTCTCTATCGTGTTCAAGGCACTGTAGTTTTTCGTTCTACGATGCCTTGAACTTTACAACTTAGACCTACGGTGCCTTCGGTGTTAAAAGAACGCGAGAGAGAAGCAAGTTACTCATTATTTAGCCTTACCATTTTCCACATAAACAGATAAACAAATAAACAGCAGCTCGGCCTGGTGCACCAGCCTAATAAAACTCCGCCATATCATCTAGCCCCTTCCGCTCTAGCACCGGCACTTCTGCATCATCCGCAGGATAACCAACGGGGATCAATAAAAACGGACGCTCATTAGACGGTCGATCTAGAATTTTTTGGAGAAAATTTAAAGGGCTCGGAGTGTGGGTCAAGCTGACAAATCCAGCATTATGGATCGCAGCTAATAAGAAACCAGTCGCTAAACCAACCGACTCATTGACGTAATAATTTTTCTTCTTTTCGCCTTCTTCTAGGTCGTAAGCTTTCTTGAAAACGACGATCAACCAAGGCGCCGTGGTCAAGAATGACTTGTGCCAGTCGGTACCAAATTGGGCAAGGTCTTCTAGCCAGTCCTCACTCATGCGACCATGATAATTCTCGTATTCTTCTTTTTCTGCAGCTTCTCGGATTTGCTTTTTGATCTCAGGATTACGGACAGCACAGAAGGTCCAGGGCTGCTTGTGTGCGCCTGACGGTGCTGAAGATGCTGTCAATATGAGCTGGTCTATCACTTCTTTGGCAATCGGTCGATCTGAAAAATCACGTACCGATCTACGCTGATCCATAAACTCATAAAAGGATTTACTACGATCCAAAACAGGCTCTTCAAAAGTGATAGCTTCGTAAGGAATAAAGTTATCTGATTTCATTTATCTTATAAATTTCAATTTGCTAATTATTTTAGAATTAAGGCTTCGGTCATAGATTCAGCAATTGGCTATTACCTAGTACCTAGTACCTAGCCCCTAGTACCTAGTACCTATAAGTCCCCTAACTGCGGCCGCAGAACTATATCTTCTACTACAGCAGATTGGCTCAAGGTGAAAGCACTGTACACCGTCTTGGCAACATCCGAAGCTTGCATGAGACGATCTTCGGGTAGATCTACCCCTTTCCAGCTATTGGACCAGGTAGCACCAGGGAGGATCGAAGTCACTCGGATCCCTTGCTCTTTGAGCTCCTCTCTCAACACCTTTGAAAATCCAAGCAGCGCAAATTTTGAAATACTGTAAGATCCACCATTCGGATAAGCGATCTGACTAGCAATACTGCAGATATTGAAAATATGTCCCTTCTTTTGAGGGATCATCGTGGGTAGCAAGGCTCTGGTCAAATAATAGGCCGAATACAGATTCGTCTCTATCATGGTCTCTAATTGTCCATCCTCCTCTTTAGCAATTTCGCCAGGAAGAAAAACGCCCGCATTATTGATCAAAATATCAATCTCTTTCCAGCTCGACTTGATTAAATCTGCAAAGGCTATGACATCCGCTTTCCTGCGCATATCCGCCACTTGGGTAATACATTCTTGATCTGGGTATTGCTTATTTAATGCTTGTGCTCTTTGCGTAAGGTCTTCCTGGGATCTGCTACAAATTGCAATATCAAATCCATGAGCGGCAAACTCTTCGACCATGGCCCATCCAATCCCTTTGGTACCTCCTGTAATAACTACTTTCATCTTAGTATGCTCTATAAATTGTATGACAAACCTTTGTGGCATGCCTTCGTTAAATAATAGTAAAAGTCGTAATATACTCGACATATTAAGGTTCAAATAGTATAAATTCGCTTTTGATTAAAATTAAGCTAAATTTGAATTCTTTAGGGTACCTCTATTAACCTCTGAATTGAGATAAAATCAAATTTAATATTGATAGACAAGGCTAGACTGAGGGAATTTAGCCTTTGCTAAATGACTGAGGGATAACGAAGTATGTCACTATTAGATTTGGAGAAATTCTATAAGAATTTTGCTTTTATCCAATGAACGGGGTTGATAGAGGTGCCCTTTATACTTCGTTACTTATCAGTCGCTTAGCTACGGCTAAACTCCTTCTTCGTGCCTCGTCTAAATTCAATTTATTCTACTTTCGTTGCAAGCCTACAAATAGTACTCATATAGTTCTGTGGTCTATACGTCTAAATTCAATTTATTCTACTTTCGTTCCAAGAGGCAGTAAATAGAGGTACCCTAATGTCTTTCCAAAGGCCCAAGGCGTAAGACCAAAGAGACTGTGCATCACGCCAATGAAGATTAATACTTTACCATGAAATTTGGACAAATTCATAATTACTCTTGAATTAAGTATGACAGTTCTTTCTTTACCATCTGAAGGTGATTTTTATTCGGTTTTCGATATCGATGCATCTCATGATAACCGATAAGGTATTTGTAGAATACACTGGCCATCACCTTCGCTTTAGATTTGCTATATCCTAAACCCACATAAAGAGAAGCTGTATAATCTAATCTCCTCTGATCAATCTCATCTATGATTTTTTGATGCTTTTTACTCTTAACCGCATATCGCTTAAGGAAAAATATAAACTCCAAGTATGGGTCGTGCTGAAAACATATATCGAGAAAAGCATCGTATTTCTGTTTGGGACTATTCCGAGCTTCTACATAATCAATCACGCCTTGTGTCTCATTCAAGATCCAGTAGGATATGATCTCTTCCAAAAAATTAGTCTTATTTTTGAAATGCCAGTAAAAGCTACTCTTGTTACACTTTAGCTTCGCTGCCATCTGCTCTATGACTAGACCATCTATCCCTTTATTGGCAAATAGACTATAGCCTAGTTTCACCCAATCCTCTTTACTACAAACTATTTTTGGCATACCTTATTAGACGTTTACGTTTAGACAAATATAAGAAGGGTTTCTATTAAACGCAAGCGTTTAGATAGAATATTTTTTTGGCCATATGTTCCTCTTCTTACCCAGATAAATCTTGATAAAAATAATTGCGAGCCATAAACAATCATAATAAAGTCATGTTGTAATGGAAATCAAAAAGTTAATTGTTATGGATAATAAAAAAAAGCAAATCGACACATGGCCAGATCTTGCAATCGGACTTTACGATAAGTTAACTGGACGTAATGCCGCAATAACTTACAACTTTGAAGACTTCCAATTAGATGTACCGAGTAAGGTAGGAGGATCAGAGAAAACCACTACACCATGGAAGATGAATGGTAAGTTAACGATAACTACTGCAGGTGATACGCCTACAGGGTAGTTTAGAGTTTCTTTCTGCGAATAGCCAAATCCGACTAATTCGTAAAGATGGAGAAGCAACCTGTGCCGTAAATGGCTGGCCCCACCCATTTACCCCAATTGGTTTGTCTCATCTCAAATTACCGAAAGAAATCAAACACGAAAAGGTCAACATTCTGTACAACGATAGACCAATTGGCTATATTAAAGATGGTAGCTTCAAACTTACAGGATATTTCACAGGACTTCGAGCCTACGTTGATTATTTAAAATCGAGTTCTTAGCATCATAAGGGTTACATTCAACCATCTGATGATGATTTTTTTCATAAAAAAAAAGCAGCCACACTACATGGCTGCTTGTATAAATTTTAATTACTTGATATTTGGGGCCGCACCTGCGTGTAGAGAAAAGCCTGCCTCGCCTGAAGGTAGTCGGGCAGACTTTTCTCTACACTTGGCACCGGGCTTTACACTATACCTACGGTGCCGTTCCTATCCCTCGTCCATTCTAGGGCTTCCGCCTATTCGGCTCGCCTGTTGGTAGAAAGAATAATATAAAGTGACTATCCGCATATTGGGTAGCGATCAAATAATGCGTGTAATGACTTAACCAATTATTATTTAGGACTCTAATTGTTTTAGATATTTAGAAGTTATAAGAGAAAAATCATTATTTTAACAAGATTCATCCTATGAGAAGATACCCAGTATTGAAGCCTGTCCGTCTACGCTGTAGACGGGGGTTTAGTGTAGGAATGCTAAAAAAAAGAGTGCTAGCCTCTATTGTTTGAGCTTAATCGGTGCTAGGGCGAAGCGATAAAATTACGTTATTGCAGACTATGCAATTGAAAGAAAATGTAGAGCGAGTTTTGAACATAGTGTCTTTTTTTAGTATGACATGACTGCCCGTTGCGCAGCAATTTTGATTCCGTGGTACCACGGAATCAAAATTGCTGCGCAACATTCATTCATTTTTCTTTTTGCTGTCAAAAAGAAAGTGAAAGAGAAGCGACCCAAAACTATACTTGTGAAGTCCCTGCGCTCAGGATTTAAAAATAAAATATTAAAATCTACTCCCCAACATGCGGATAGTCAGATTTTTTAATCATGTTATGAGATGAGAAACTCTGTGCCCTGATAGTGCAACACAGACTAATATGGGGGGCATCGACCCAGGACAGGCCATGAACTAATTTAAGCTCTGAAAGTGGCGGAACAGGTAGTGGTCACGAAACAATACTCCTAGGAGTATTTGATATTCCGCTCCACAGAGCTTTGGATAAATCATACTATTATATTAACGGCATTGGCACTAGCTATTGTAGGTAATCCTGATGGGGTAGACTCTGAATGCTTTTTTCTTACTCTAGTCACAAACTGCTTGTATTAATTTTTTAAATGAGTAATATAATTCAATTGTGTCTAATTCTTGCGCTCTCGGTAGAAGCGATATGAGGTAGTCCAGATACACCATGAGTGAAGGAGACGAGAAGGATGGAGTCCCGAACGCTTTCGGGACGAATACAAGCGACGACTATCACGAATGTGGATCTGGGCTGCTGAATACAAGCGGATGACGGGATGTAAGCGCCCAAATTATTATAATCCATCTACTACGGATTAAAATATCTTCAAAATAAAACCTTTTGATCGGCTGCCATGGGGAGGACCATGCCACCCTCTCATAAGCCCTTATTTTTTTGATCTTTACATCCTCGCTACAATGTCTTACAATAATATGGACGCTGGCGCCCAAATTATTATAATCCATCTACTACGGATTAAAATATCTTCAAAATAAAACCTTTTGATCGGCTGCCATGGGAAGGACCATGCCACCCTCTCATAAGCCCTTATTTTTTTGATCTTTAAATCCTCGCTACGATGTCTTACAATAATATGGACGCTGGCGCCCAAATTATTATAATCCATCTACTACGGATTAAAATATCTTCAAAATAAAATGAATACGGAGTCAAGCTATGGATTTACTTTCCAGCTTTTGTATACTTTACGGAAGACATGCATTTGCTTTTTGACAGTTCGATCAAGCGATAACCAATCATATAAGAGTCCACTTCAAATTCAATATTATTAGGACTTATCTGTAGGTAAGTGGACGGGGTAATAGCAATGTGTAAGTTGTCTAGATGTATCGTTTTTTCGGTATGGTAATGACCACAGAAGATGTAAACGTTTTTATCATAGCTGTGAAATATGTCTTGCATTTCCTTACTATCTTTCAATGCGTAGTTTTTATCCATAAAATCCACACTGCATTTGGCGGGTGGATAGTGGGTAAAGACAAGGATGTTTTTATCTGCCTGATGAAGTTGCCGCTTGAGCCACTTTTTTTGATTTTCAGAATGCCGGGCCTTACCATTGTCTAAAAAGAGGGCGGTAGTTTTTGAAAGTTTTTTGGCAAAGTAAATTTCATCTTCATCGTTACTATAATCAATCTCGAAAATCTCCATCATCATCTTTGCGTCATCATGATTACCGGGTATGACGAGGTAGGGGATCTCGGTATTATCTAGCTTTTCCTTGATCCATCTGTATATACTAAGGTCGGCTTGATCAAAACATAAGTCACCTGTCAACACGATCAGATCCGGTTGATCGAAGACAACTTCGCCAAGAATGATCAAAAAATTGTCTCGCACGTCAACATTGTAAGTTTCTTGACCAACTAGTCCAATATGTAAATCTGTGATCTGTGCAATTTTCATTTAAGGATTCCTTTACTATCTTTAGTCAAATTAAAGAATTAAAGATGAGAATGTTCAAAATGTCGTTAAAACTAACAAAATTAGTTGTTTTCCTCCTTTTTACACAGGCTTTAACTGCTGGAGAAGGGATGTGGCTGCCATTGCTTTTGGAGTCACTCAATGAAAATGAGATGAAAAATATGGGCCTCAAGTTGAGTGCTGAAGACATATATAGTGTCAATCAATCTAGTCTCAAAGATGCGATCGTGCATTTTGGTGGATTCTGTACCGCGGAGGTGATCTCCAATAAAGGACTGCTCCTAACCAATCACCACTGTGGATATGGTCAAATCCAATCCCACACTACTTTAGAAAATAATTATCTCAGAGATGGTTTTTGGGCTATGGAACAGGATCAAGAATTGGCTAATCCAGGCTTATTCGCTAGATTTATTTTACGTATGGAGGATGTGTCTGATGATATGCTAGCTGGCGTGAATGATAATATGACAAGTGCAGAAAGGCAATCAACCATTGACAAAAATATGGATATGGTAAGGGCAAAACATGAACAAGGTCTAGAAGCTTATGATGACATTATCATTCGTCCTTTTTATCATGGCAATGAGTACTACATGTTTGTAACACGTACGTTTAATGATGTGCGTCTGGTAGGTGCACCGCCAGAATCTATCGGGAAGTATGGTTCGGACACCGACAACTGGGTATGGCCAAGACACACGGGTGATTTTGCTATGTTTAGAATATATGCCGGGCCAGATAATCTGCCTGCAGACTATAGTCCTGACAATAAGCCATATGTGCCTAAGCATTCTTTGCCGATATCTGTAGATGGTGTGGAGGAAGGAGACTTTACTTTGGTGTTTGGTTTTCCAGGTAGGACGAACGAGTATCTACCTTCCCCAGCCATAGAGCAAATCGTAGATGTATTGAATCCAGCAAAGATAAAAATTCGTGAAACGGCTTTGGACATCATCGATAAATATATGCGTATAGATCCTGCAGTAAAGATTCAGTATGCTTCCAAATTTGCTAGAGTGGCTAACTACTGGAAGAAGTGGATTGGTGAAAGTCAGGGTATCAAGTCGACCGATGGGATTGGTAAGAAAATAAAAATGGAAGAAGAGTTTACGAATCGGATCAACAAAAATTATGATCAAAAAGCGAAGTACGCTAAGCTTCTTCCAGAATTTAAAAAGTTGTATGAAGACATTGAGCCGTACGCACTCAGTAGAGATATGTACAATGAGGTGGTATCTAGGAATGTAGAGATTTTGCGCGCTGCTGGGCTCGCTAATCGTCTGGTCACTGCACTAGAAAATAATGGCGTAGAAGGCTATAATAATATGAAGGGAAGACTGACGGCTGGTTATTATGATTCATTCTACAAAAATTATCGTCCAGAAATTGATCAAGAGGTTTTTGCTGCTTTAATGGAATTGTATAAAAAGAATGCGCCCTTTAAAGGTTTGACATCACCACTTGATAAATTGGCTGGCACCAAAGACGGTATGGGAGACTATGCTGCCGTAGCGAAAAAGCTATACGGCGAAACTTTCTTTACTAAGCAAGCTGAATTTGAAAAGGTGATGCAGATGAAACCCAAAGAGGTTGTAGCTAAAATAAAAGCGGATCCTTTGTATATGTTCACGCAAGATATGAATGCTGCATATAACGATATCGTAGAAGGGAAATACAATAGCTATAACGATCGGATCAAGGAAATGCAAAGAACTTATATGAAAGCCTTGATGGAGGTTTTTCCTGAAAAGCGAATGTATCCTGATGCTAATAGTACGATGCGTGTTACCTACGGAAAAGTAAATGGCTATACGCCTAGGGATGCGGTCTACTACACACCAGTAACTTACCTTGATGGAGCCATGGCAAAGTATAAGCCAGGTGATTATGAATTTGATATGCCAAAGAAGTTGATCGAATTGTACGATAAAAAAGACTACGGTAGATATGCGGATACTAAAAACGGCAAGATGCCCATTTGCTTTATTGGAACCAATCATACAACAGGCGGCAACTCTGGAAGTCCTGCGATCGATGCCAATGGTAATTTGATCGGCCTCAATTTTGATCGAGCCTGGGAAGGTACTATGAGTGATTACAATTACGATCCTTCGATCTGTAGAAACATCATGGTGGATGCGCGGTATATTTTATTCATCGTGGATAAATTCGCTGGTGCAAAGCGCCTAATCTATGAGATGAATTTAGTAAATCCAAAGAAGATGGCAGAAGCGGCGCATACTCCTCCAATTATTGATAAGGGGAGTAAGAAGAAAAAGAAGAAGGCTAAAATGAAGTAGCAATTTAATAATACTAGACATAAAAAGAGGGGGTGTACTTGATATAAAGTGCGCCCCTTTTTATTATTTTTAGGATATGACAGCACACGATAAGTTTATAGAAATCGCCAACTCACTTCCAGATTGTAAACTCGGAAAAATGTTTGGAAAGGAGTGTATCAAGGCCGCGAATGGAAAAGCGCTCGCTATTTTCTATCATGATAATATGGTTTTAAACTTAAAGACGATGCCTATGATGATGCGATGGCATTGGATGAAGCTGCCGTATTTGAACCTGCAGCAGGTAGACCTATGAATGGATGGGTGCAATTGCCTTCTGGTTATCTGGATCAGTGGAGTGCTTTTGCTGAGGCTGCGCTGGAGTATGTGGCGGCCTTGCCAGTGAATAAGAAGAAGGGATGATATAGAAACGGTAATTTTATTGTGTCAAATATACAGGTATTAAATTATAATTTCGCTATATTTGACTTTCAACAAACTTAACAAGGTCAAACTTTCTAGCCTGTCAAGCTCTTTCTTAGGAGTTGCAAATAGGGAGTCTAATTTATAAACCGAAAATATGAGAAATCTTTTTCTCGTGTACTTACTCATGTGTACACTGCTTAGCCCACTTTACTCTCAAAATAATAGAGTTCCCATACATTCAACAGATGAAATAAATTTATGTGAAAACGAGTCAAATCTTGCTGATTGTAGTTTTCCAATAAATCCAATCTTTGAACACTCAGTTGGAATGAATTATTCTTTTTCTGATACAGGTGCAGAATCGAAAATAGAGGGAATTGCAAAAAAATATCGCTAGTTTACAGCTTGGCATAATGCTGGATTTAGATATAATGATGGTACTTGTCGAGAATATCCTAACCCAACGGCTCCTTGCGATTCTGATGCAAATTTTCCATGGAATGACGACGAAGTATTTGATCCTTGTTTTGTCTATAATTTCGACCAAAACTATTTTAGAGAAGGTGAAATTAATCAAACGCTTCGTCAATTGGTAGGAAGTAGTGGTGAATTTCCAATTGATTATCATTATCCAGCAATTACTTCATCAATAAATAAATTATCAACTGATTATGTTTTTGATCTTACAGATGAAAACCAAGATCCCTTATGTACAGACGCAATGGGCGATGAGCTTCCAGCGTGGTTGATTAAAAGCGTAAATAATAGAATAGCAAACTGGAGAAAGCCGGTTCCCTTTTGGTTGAATCCAAATGCTGGTGTTTGCGATACCGACTACTTAAATCATGAGCCTTTTAATGATAAAAATTCTTACCGATATTATGCTGAATATATTGCTTATCTAACTGGTTGGTATGGAACAAATTCTGGTATGCCTGACTTTTATAATTTTAATGATACCTACTTTCAAAATGTACCTCAAACTGGGAACGGATGGTTTAATCATATTGAATTGTGGAATGAACCTGATCCATGGTGGGTAAAGCCAAACGATTACGGATACTTTAAACCGGCAGAGTTAGCTAAACTATGCGAAGCTGCATTAGATAACAACACTACGACAGATTTTTATACATATCAAGCAAATGATTGTGTAGACCCTCCTTCAAATACGATAGTATCTGACACTGTAGGTTTTAAGTCCCTTATGCAAGTTATATCGCCATCTCCTCATGAGATGGACGTAGAATATATGAGGCAGTTGCTTACTGAAATTAGAACTAATACTAGCTTAGGATCTAATTTTAATTTTGGTGTTTATGCATTTCACCATTACAGTGCTTACAGTGCTTCTCAACTAGATAAGATTGGAGGAAGTGGTTTTAGTTCAACCGATGGCTGTACTAATGCAAAAGGTTTCTTAACACCGAGCATAATTGCTGCGAATTCAGTACTTACTCGTGGAACGACACACCCTTATGATTTGAATTCGTCACAAGATATAACAACGGTAAATCTGGAGTCGGAACCAGGTGCTCGAGGTGCTTATTGGCTGTGTCCAGAGCTTGACGGATACCTAGAGCGTGGTGAAATGTTATTTAATTCATTGAATAGTTTGACAGATGGTGCACCAATATGGATAACGGAATGGGGGTACCCTTCTATCACAGATGGATCAGCAGCTACTTATATAGGAGGTTTGCCAGCAGAAGAAACTCAGGCAAGATGGATGATGAGGGGGTTTATGGAGTTTGATCGATCACCTCATATTGAAGCTTCTTATTGGCATTGGCTAGAAGACACGCCAAGTGCTAGTACTTGGGATACTCGTACTGGGCTACTTGATGGGAGTGGTGGTAGAAAAACATCATGGTGGTATATGCGTACAATGATGAATGAAATAGGAGACAAAGGATGGTTTGATAGTGTCGAATACGGTGATTGCGAAAAAGACTTCGTTCCAGGAATACATAAAGAAGAAGGTACTGGTATCTATGTGCCAGATGTACCATGTGATGACTGCCCAAAAATTTACAAATACACAGATTCATGCTGCACAGGTCTTGGTGGGAATTCAGATGATGGAGATGAAGATTTCAACAAAACGGTATGGGCAATCTGGTTTCCATATATGCTAGGCGATCAAAGTAAAAGTACAATGAAATTTTATTTAGGTTCGGATTTAAAAGTTCAAGGTATACCAACACAATTTTACACAGTAGAGCCAATAAAAGGTAAAATAAATGGAAATATTTCAGATAACTTTCCTGTACTATACGATCAAATGACGGATTCTTATTATATAAATTTAGAAATATCTGAAAAGCCTCTTTTTGTCCATTTTATTGGTGAGTGTGTTTGTGGGAATGATGATCTGGGAAATAATCCTGGTGGTCTTGATTGCAACTTAGGATCGAAAAATGAAAGTTACGAGAGCACGTGCACTACAATAGAAATTACTTTTGAAATAGAATGGGATGATGAACTCAGCTGCAATCTTGAAGCTCCCATTATAACAAGCGCAAACCCTGGTGGCGTTAGTCTAAGTTCTAGTGGTACTCCAGCTAATGGTGGAAACATTGGATCTTCATTTGCTATAATCAATAATACCACTTTAAAATATACCGTTTCAGGCTTGGATCCACAAACATGCTATAATATGCCAATTTCAATTGGTTATAGATCAAGTACTGAGTTTGGTTTTGCCACTTTAGATTTTCCATCATGTACCTCAGACGCGACTTCATGCTTTCAAAATTTGATGATCAATTCAACAATTGATGTTGATGAGGGGTGTAATGGCGCAGAAATTATAATGTCTCTTTCAAGTGATGTTAATGATGATGTATCAGTATTAACTGCAAATGTATCTATTGCTGAAGTAGTTCAAGGAACTAATACCTGTTCTGAGACAAGTACTTTTTCGCTTGGAAGTGTACCTGCTTTTGATTGGGAAGAAACCTCACCTGGAAACTATGAAGTTAAGACAAGTATTTCAGATCAGTTAAGTTCAAATAGTTGTTATTGCATGTCATATGAAATTACTGGTTCTGATGGTACGATATATGCAGAAAATCCAAATCCGCTCATCTTTTGTACAGATCCTTGCCCAAGTATAGCAACTCCTGTTACAGAAATTATAGCTAGTTGTGAGTCTATCTGCTTTACCCCAATAGTAGTAGAAGGCGAATCGTGTGTACATACTGCATATAGGTATGAAATCAATGACCAAGACGGAAATACGATTTCTGATTTTTTTGACTTTAAGGATGCTGATTGTAATGCTGAATCTCTTTGTTTTTCAGGTCAAGACTATCAAGACAAACTAGATATGCTAGGCACTCCTCCTTATGTTGGACATATTCGAACTATTGTGAATACTACGGATGCAAATAATAATCCTCAGTTTGTGACAGATAATAGCGATTTTTTTACATTTGAATGTGGATGTGAGGAGGAACCTAGACAAATTAGTTATTATAACAGTTGTGAAAATGCTAGTGTAGTGATTTGTTTTGAGGATAACTCATGCCTTGGTGATACTGAGCTGACTGTATCAGATTTAGGTGTTAATATTACTGGTGGACATTTGATTGGTACTGTTGGTCCATTTCAATTAGGGCGTTTCGCTGGTTGTTTTATGGTTGGGTTTCAAAAAGACGATGTATGTGCAAATATTTTTTATGAGATATACTTGGATGGTGTTTTAGATAGTAACGGCAACCCAGTTAATGTATCTAGCTCAGGGGCTATCTCCTATGTACTTGATGATTCTTTCATTATTCCTCCTCCTTTTCCAACTCCATATAATTGTTGCGATTCTGATGGGCCTATTATTCCAACTGAAGTTGCTACAGAAAACTTAGATGTCGAAACATTTACACAAAGTGGATCTAAAATTCATATTAACGGTAGTATAAACCCATTAAAAGAATATACTGACCAAAGTAGAGGAAATAATATTCCTGTCAAATTTGTTACTATCGAAAAAGGAGTCGATATTTTATCTGCAGATAATTTCGTTAGTCAAGTAAACATTTCTTTGGAGGAAAGTAGATATGATAGTGTATACTTGAATAATAAATACGACTTCCATTTACTTGCGGGTAATTTCGTTTTTAAAATTATTATGCCAGAAATTAATCCAAATAATCCTCCAATTACGGCAAGGTCTGCTGAAGAAGACGTTGAAAATAATCTTGAATTAACTTATAGAGTTTTTCCAAATCCAATGTCAAATAGTTGTCATATCGAGCACAGTAAAATAATGGAAAAGGTAGATATTTATAGTTTAACTGGTCAATTAATATTGAGTCAAGGTATAAATGATTTCCTATATTCTCTAAATGTAAAGTCTATGGATATTGGAGTGTATTTCATGCATATTTGGGTTGAAGATGGGAGCAGGCCACTGGTTCAAAAAATTGTTGTGCAACGTTAATATATTTATTAAAATAATAGAAATCAGTCTCTTAATCTACAAATTAAGAGACTGATTTCTTTACTGGTCTCAATAATGGTTTGAATTCAAGCTCTTTGGAGCAACAAATTTTATTTATTTTTTTTAACCCAACTTGGCTCTACAGCAAAAAAAAGTACTTAAATATCAACTTTTTGCGGGATATATATTACATAAGTCACAGGTTATCAATGAATAATAGGTCGATTTTTCAAACGTAGTCATGTACGGTACTTGTATAAGGGTAGCTTATTCGTTATCTTTACTGAATGTATATCAAACGGATCAAAAAACAGCGAAGTAAAGACAGCAAGATTTTTTATCAATATACGTTGTCTCAGACTTATAGAATAGAGGGCAAAGTTAGGCAAAGGGCTATACTCTATTTGGGATCTGACCCCTTGTTAGAGCCTAAAGACAATAGAGCTGTAGTTTTGGCTATTCTCAAATCAAAAATTTTTGGACTAAAAGATTTATTTCCCACAAAAGCTGACCCGGTATTGGTGAATTTAGCCCTTACTTATTTTGATAAGTATTGTATCAAATATGGTCAGGATGATACACCTACTGCCTCTATTCCACCAGCTCCGGACAAAGCTGAGTTTCACAATGTTGACATTTTAGCACTTCAAGTCAATGATGTAAGGACTTTCGGGGCGGAACATCTGTGCAAACAGATACTGGAAAAATTACAACTCAAAGAATGTTTTGCTTCATTAGGTATCAATGATAAACAAATCACTAAAGCACTAATTGCCATTTGTGCACGAGCTATTTATTCAGCTTCAGAACATAAGACTGCTCAGATTTTGAGCTTAAACAGTGAATTGCTATCTCTTTATAATTACCAAGATAACATAAGCCATAAACAGCTATATGCTACAGCTGATTTACTATTTAGCCACAAGGATAAAATAGATCAATTCCTTTATCAGCGCATCTCTGACATGTTTGACATTAAGGACAAACTTGTCATTTTTGATATTAGTAACACCTATTTTGAAACCCGCAAAGCACATAGCAAGTTGGCTAACTTTGGACGAAGCAAAGAGAAACGCAATGACTGCAAACAAGTTGTATTCACAGGAGTGATCAATGCACAAGGCTTCATTCGACATTCGAGAATATACGGAGGTAACACTTCTGACACAGCAACCTTGTCAGATATGATCAAAGACTTAGAGCAATATTCCAATTCACAAGTACAACAAACTGTGGTTATTGATGCAGGTATAGCCACAGAAGACAACCTGACCTTATTAAATAGCAAAGGCTATAAATACGTCTGTGTTTCACGAAAAAGACTCAAAGACTATGAGCTTGATCACCAGCAGGAAAAAGTTATCCAATTCACAGATAGAGATAAAAACAAAGTAGAATTATCCATATTTGAACCTGCTGGCCATACTGACAAGTGGATGTACGTACAAAGTCAAGCAAAAAGAAGAAAGGAACAATCCATGGATGTTAAACTCAAAGAACGGTTTATACAAGATCTCACTTCTATTAAAAATGCAATCGCAAAAAAAGGGGGCACAAAACGTATAGAAAAAGTATGGGAACGAATAGGGCGAGTCAAACAAAAGCACAATCGTGTATCGGCCAGGTACGAAATAGAAGTAGAGCAGGAAGCTGGTATAGCCAAACAAGTCAGCTGGACAGAAAAACAAATAAAGGTCAAAGATGATAAAGCTCAGGGAGTGTATTTTATCAGAACAAACTATAGTGACCCAACAGAAAAGCAACTGTGGAATATCTATAACACGATAAGAGAAGTAGAATCCACATTTAGATGCTTAAAGTCTGATTTACAAATAAGACCTATACATCATCAAAACGACAGCAGAATAGAGTCACACATCTACCTAACTATTCTGTCCTATCAATTAGTAAATACCATCAGGTATATGCTAAAAAATGAAAACATCCATTATGACTGGCATAATATAAAACGCATCATGAGCACTCACACCATACAAACCATCGAACTTCCAACAGATAAAAAGGTCATCCACCTGAGAAAACCCTCCAAACCGAATGAACAAGTCCAACAGATTTACAATGCTACTCAAGCAACACGCACTCAAACAGCAGTGAAAAAATATGTAGTGTACCACTGATTTTATAATACGCTAAGAATCAGAAAACTAATTATTATTATAGCCAAGTTGGGTTAATAGAAAGAAATCAAAGATAAGGAAAAGCACAATGCAACAAGCTAGCTAGCAGTGCATGTATACTGAGAGCTATAGTATTTGCTCAAACGATACAAGAGAAATCTTTTCTCTAGAGTGTAAACTAGAACTTTAATCAGGAGGCCTTAGCCCATCTAATTTAGTATGTGATACTTGAGTTGTTCCTGAAACTGATTTGTTTCTCATACAAGACAGTGATATTTCGATTGTTTTGATGGGAAATCTTTTATTTCACTTAATCTAAACGTTTTTTTATATAGCAATAAAATATTATTTTGTGTTATGAATTTAATAACTAGAACAGTGCTTATTTTTTCTTTTTTTTTAGGATTAGGCTACAGTCTTTATTCTCAACAAATTCCTGTCGAGCACACTCCATTCTGTGCTTTGACGACTGTACCTATGCCAGCCGCGGATATTTCTACTTACGTGAAATCAATGCACAGACCATATCGAAGGATCACTGAAGATTCTATTATATTACCAGTCGTAATTCACAATATAACTTGGAATCAAAAAGGATATGTACATAATGAAAAATTGTTGGAATGGATAGCTAATACTAATGATGCATTGGCCAATCGAGGATCATTTTATGATCCTGAAGGAGTGGATACAAAATTTAGATTGTGTCTTGCAGGAGTGGGTCCAGATGGGAATCCTACTTCTGGTATCATTCATAAGGATGATGTATACTGCTTGCATAGAGAAATTTACTTTGATAATCCTCATTTATATAATACCTGGGACAATAGTAAATATATCAATGTATTTGTGATGGAAGGTGTATTAGGTGCTACACGATATCCTTGGAATGTTAGGCTAGATGGATTAACAGTGAGTTCAAAAGCGGTAGAATCTATACAAGGAGTCAAAATTTTATGTCATGAGTTGGGTCATTATTTTGGTTTGTTGCATACATTCGAAGGTTGTATAAGTGCTGACTGTCTTGAATATGGAGATATGGTGTGTGATACACGTCCAGAGCAGTTGAGTTTTACGCGCTGTCAAGATTTTAATTCTTGCTTAACTGATGCCTATGACGGTGACCCCAATAATCCATTTACGGAAGACGGAATAGACATGGATGAAAACTATATGGACGGTGGAACATGTAGAACTAGATTTACCGCTGGTCAAGTAGATCGGATGCATTGGGCACTAGATACCTATCGCATGCCTGATGTGGATAGCTTAGCGCTATTATCTTTGTTCAGTACATGTGATCCCGTCTTGACAGACATATCTTTCAATGATGAGCGTGGTCTAGTTGGTGAGGTATTAGAAATAGGCAGTACTGCTGAATTAATCGATGTAGAATATAACTGGTACGTAGATAATGTCTGGCAATCATCAGTAAGACAATTTGAATATGTTGCGAGTACACCTGGTGTAAAGCAAATTCGACTAAGCTTAAATAATAGCAATGAAGACAATTGTACAGCTATTTGGACAACAGTAAAGTCTTTAGCGTTTGTTTGCGATGCAGTTTCAAAAAAAATAAATATACCAGATGAAATTATTGTTGACTCGTGTTATAGCATTTCAACAACTGGATTTGAAAATTTAGATTGGTCGTATGCGAATAAATCAGGTACTGGGAATAATATAGAAATATGCCCTACAGATGTGGGACAATTTCCATTAATTATAAATTTCGGTGAAGGCAGTTGCGCTTTTAGTGATAGTATCCAAATGCATGTTAGAGATGCAAAAGATAAGTATGAGCGAAAATATTATCAGCAAGAGTTTGCAGATTCTATTGAGTATAGAAAGACTTTGCGTATAGTACAAATGGAAAGGAAAACAAACGGGATTACGGCTATGTTTGGTGAAAAATATACAAATGGTGAATCGGTTGATTTTTGGTCAGCCGATACTTCAGAAAATTTTATCGCCTTTTGGGATGATCAGATAGGGAACGTAGAAAAATGGGAATTGTATCATGAGGATACTTTTAGTCAAGCTTTAGTTTCAGACTTTCCTATAGAGACCAATATGCAAATTCATCCTAAGGATTGGCATTTGGATAGTATTGGTAATATTTATTTTTTGGCAAGCGAGCAATATGCTCGTTCTTCAGATGTTAGAGGTTTGATTGTTGGAAAGATAAATGTTATTGGGCAAGTAGAATGGTGCAAGAGAATTTATACACCTGATTTTTGGGCAGATGTTGGTGTTAATAGGACACCTGCTTATATTCATAAATATAATGAAGTGTTAACGGTAGCTTTTCATCAAGTTGTTTTACAAATGAGTACTTCTGGGGACCTTCTTAAAGCGAAAAATATTAAAACTCTTCCCATTGAAAGACATCCGGATGGTATATATTCAACTACGGTAGAGTTTATTCTTTCGGATAGTCTAATTGCAGCATATGGTTTACGTAATCGGATTGAAGAATCAAAACATACGCCAGGAACTGATGACTTGGCTACTGCACGAATATCACAAAGCTATATGGCTAAAATTGATTTAGACGAAGGAATTAATGTGCTATTTAGCTATGATTTTCCTGATGTTTCAGTCCGACCTCTTCGAACGGTTTCGCATCCTAAGGGATACTTACGCTATTGGTTTGCATTTCATCCTGACAGTACTACAGTTTTAAGTTCAACACAGGTAGATAATTTTTACCAACATCATCTAGCTTTATTCGATTATAACGGTGAGATGCTTTGGCAAAGAAGCTACAAAGATACAAATCAAGAATCCGAAAGAAAGTTTCATGAGACAAACTTATTTGTATTAAAAAACGGTGAAATTATAATTGTTAGTGGGAGCGATTTTAGATTTGACTTTTCTAAAAATGCCGTTCAAGGAGATAACGATTATTTAAGGTTTGATGTAGATGGTACTCTGATTGAAAATAGGAAATATCGACCCGATGGAAAATCACCTAGATTAGGAGATAATTTAGCAATTAACCAACCCTCTTCTCTTTCAAATGATGGTATTTTAGTTGCTACGCATAGAAGGGATTCTTTAACTGGTAGAGTTTTTCTTCAGTCAATACCGTTGGATGGTAAAAACCTAATTTGCCCAACAATTGATTCTTTATTTGTTGAAGTAGATAGTCCACCTTTAGTATTAGATGAAGAACCTTTAGAGATGGTAGTTCTAGATACTGAGGTGCGCTTAGAGGATGTAGAGTTGCATATACGAAAAAGCTACACCAGTACATTGACGCTGTGTGATTCTACACATATAATAGATGACTATAGTATTAGCTCTTTGGATACTACTTGTATATCAGATAATGAATTTATGCTAGAACTTAACCTATGTCGAGAGTTAGACAGTGATCCAGACACTTTACTATTAAGTTTATATCCTGTATCACCTTTGAAAGAATTAACTCAATCTTTAGAATCAGTTGAAGTGTACTTTGCTGAAGGTGAATTGTGTACTAGCTATACCTCGACATTATCTAATCAGAATTATCACATAATGCTGAACGCAAAGCCAGATTACAGAAGTCCTTTTACTTTAAAGAAAGATTTCTTTGATGCTGCGATTCATTTAGAATATGACTACACAAACAATTATGCATTTATAAAAGCCTGCGAAAATTCGGTATCTGTTTCAAATCTGCCTTTGGTTCATCCTTTAATATTAACTCCGAATCCAGCCAATCAGATGGTGACATTAAAATGTGGCAAAAACAATATTTCTTCTTATAGTCTATATTCTGTTTTAGGGAGTGAGTTGATCTATGCTGAATCAGTAGGGAGGAATCCACAAATAAATATTAGAAACCTAATACCTGGAGCATATATAGTTGTCGTTCGATTAGAGAATGGATATCGTCAAGTGGCTCGGTTGGTGAAGAATTAAAATGCAGTAAAAGTTTCGAGCAAGAGCAAAGTCAGCAAGAGTTTTGAGCAAGAATAAAACATGAGTTAAAAAATTGCCTCTATCTAATGTGTAAACATTCTCAAAATAGCAAGATCTAATCCTGAAATCCCTTAATCCGTCTAATCATAGTTCAGATAACCTATGCCAGGCGCATCTGTAAATTATCTCTAAACCCAAAATAAGATCTTCAAATTTGATAATAAAACCCAGGCTAGTGCTGACAGAAGGAAAGCAGTCCAGAGGGAACCTGAACACAAGTTCTTAAATAGTTGATATTGAGCTGTTGATAGGTATGCTAGGTATTTTGTACAACTCTTTTTCAAATATAGGTAGACTATTTGCCTAACTCATTGAAAAAATCATCCTCAGTTTTACCGAGTGTTTTTAAATTATTGATAAAAATGAATTTTGGAAGCTCTTTCCTTGAACCCTGCACAATTACTGGTCTTGTCATTCCAGGCTTAGACCATTTTTCATGACTGCCTTTGGTACTTTTATGCTCAAGCCCCCATGACCTTAATACTTTTTTAAAGTCCTTAGTTTTTATTGTTTTGTTAGAAGCCACTCTATTTTGTTTTAGGTAGCTAAACTACATGGAAGGTTGAAGTTCCAATTGCTGTTCTTTAATTGTGAATGTATCAACATCTTTTTTAGACATAATCTTTCTTGGATCATACTTTGGAGGAGTATAACGTGATTTATAACGAGTGTGCCTCTTCCAGCCTAATTTCTTAAGGTCAGCTTCAAGTGTGTTCTCTTCAAGGACATGTTCCATGTATAATTGCATAGATTCTTCAAAAGAGGTAATTGCTTCTTTTTCGTTATCTCCATATCCATAAATATCTAATGATGGAGAATAAAAGACATGTAGTCCTTCTTCAATATATCCGATAAGGGAAAGCTTGATCGTAAGTAAATTTTTCTTGAATTTTAAAAAATCAAAAAATCTATCTCCCATTTTAGAAAGTTTGCTACTATTTATCTTGTTACGTGCCAATAAATATTAAGGTTTACAAAATTGAAATTCAACTGCTTACTTAATACGAAAGCTTTAAAATCAATTTATTGATTGGTATGTGGAATTGAGGACTTGTTTTAGTTCTCCATGTTATTATCGACCAAATAGAGGACGTTTGCTATACATTCATTCTCAAAATCTATTCCAATTTGTCTAGAATATGTACTTATTTTTGCGGTAAATTTACTAATTCTACCTACCTTTCAAATATACACAACAAACAGATAAAACAGACAAATCACAATACCAGCGGCTCTATTTAGACTAATTCTATATAAGATGCATTAAATAAACATAGAAAACAATGATTATGTTGTTGCAAACTTCCAAATTTGTCTTTCTTTGTCAAGGAATGAAATAGACCACTAGCGCTTACTTCCTAATTTAAGGTATTCTAGACCACTAGCACTTACTTCCTGATTTGAGGTATGGCTGGAGAGCCCCCAAGCACTTTATAAAATAACCTTTTATACGGTCATATCATTAAATATCCAAAAATACTACGTCAATTAAATAAAAATACCTAATTTTATATTACCATCTCATCATATCGCGATACAATTAGTTGTAATCTAGCAATTTTGCGGCTTAACTAGTTAAAATTGATCGTCTTATGAGTTATACCACTCAAAACATTCGTAATGTCGTTCTCCTGGGGCACTCTGGGAGTGGGAAAACGACCTTCGCAGAAACCATGTTGTTTGAGTCCAAAGCAACAAATAGGCGGGGGTCGATCGACGAGAAAAATACAGTTTCGGATTTTACCAATATTGAAATGGAACGTGGCAACTCTATTTTTTCTACCCTGATGCATGCCACTTGGAAGGACTCTAAAATCAACATCTTAGACACACCTGGTTTTGATGACTTTGTCGGAGAGATTGTATCCAGCCTCAAAGTAGCCGACACCAGCGTGATGCTACTCAATGCAAAAAACGGAGTCGAAGTGGGCTCCGAAATTATCTGGGAGTATATCCAAGATTACAAGACACCCGCTATTATCGTGATCAATAAAATGGATCATGACAAAGCAGATTTTGAAAATAGTTTAGAACAGGCACAAAACAGATTTGGAAGTAAAGTGCTCCCTGTACAATTCCCAATTAACGCAGGAAATGGATTCAATACCATCGTGGATGCTTTGCGCATGACGATGTATGTATTTCCTCCCGATGGAGGTAAACCCCAAAAACAAGATATACCAGAATCAGAAATGAGTCGTGCCCAAGAGATGCATAACCAACTCGTCGAAGCCGCTGCTGAAAATGACGAAACACTTATGGAGAAATTTTTTGACGCAGGCTCGCTAAATGAAGAAGAGTTAGCAAAAGGGCTCCGTATCGCTTTGGCTAAGCAAGAAATATTTCCTGTTTTCTGTTGTAGTGCCATCAACAATATGGGTAGTGGTCGTATCATGGGCTTCATCAATGACATC
>Ga0209187_1001832_pt1 | contig 22659 bp, 15 predicted proteins | sample BantaG_FD_187430 | JGI IMG/M metagenome (GOLD analysis project Ga0209187, IMG submission 187430) | Marine algal microbial communities from Bantry Bay, Ireland - BantryBay_4 metaG (SPAdes) (version 2) | ecosystem: Host-associated > Algae > Red algae > Unclassified | place: Bantry Bay, Ireland...
ACATCTCGAACTTCCACTTGAGCCAAGATTTTTTCTTCCTTAGTTGGTTCAAGCATTCCTTCGATCGCAGATTTGATTTCGTCGATTACTTCATAAATAATCGAGTACATTTTGATTTGTACTCCTTCTTTTTCAGCTAATTTTCGAGCACCTGATGATGGTCTCACTTGGAAACCAATCACAATCGCATCAGAAGCAGATGCTAACAATACATCTGATTCGATGATTTGTCCTACTGCTTTATGGATTACATTTACTTGAACTGACTCGATAGAGAGTTTGATTAATGCATCTGATAATGCCTCGATAGATCCATCCACATCACCCTTGACAATAAGATTCAATTCTTTGAAACTTCCCAATGCCAAACGTCTTCCGATCTCATCCAAACTAATTCGTTTGCTTGCTCTATTTGCTTGCTCTCGATTAATTTGCGCTCGATTAGATGCAATCTGTCTAGCTTCCTGCTCAGATTCCATTACCTTGAATTTCTCCCCTGCTTGTGGTGCTCCACTCAGACCAAGAATTAAAACAGGATTAGATGGTCCAGCCGTTTTGACTCGTTGCCCTTTCTCATTAAACATGGCTTTAACTTTTCCAGAGTGCTCTCCAGATACAGCAGAATCACCAATTTTTAATGTTCCTGTTTGTACTAAAATTTTGGTAACGAATCCTTTTCCTTTATCTAACGAAGCCTCGACAACTGTACCTATGGCAGCCCGTTTTGGATTAGCTTTAAGTTCTAGTAATTCAGCTTCTAATAATATTTTTTCTAATAGTTCATCAATTCCAGTTCCCATTTTAGCAGAAATATCTTGAGACTGATATTTTCCTCCCCAATCCTCTACTTGAAGATTCATCCCTGCTAATTCACCTTTAATTCTTTCTGGATCTGCTCCGTCTTTATCAATTTTATTGATGGCAAAAACCATTGGCACATTCGCTGCTTGGGCATGACTAATCGCCTCTTTCGTTTGAGGCATGATTGAATCATCTGCAGAAATAATGATAATTGCAATATCTGTTACTTTCGCACCACGGGCACGCATGGCTGTAAATGCCTCGTGACCAGGAGTATCAAGGAAAGTAATTTTTTTCTTATCCTCTCCCACTAGAACTTCGTATGCACCAATGTGCTGGGTGATTCCCCCCGCCTCACCATCTGCAACGGAAGCTTTACGAACATAATCTAACAAGGAAGTTTTACCATGATCAACGTGTCCCATTACTGTGACAATTGGTGCTCTAGGAATTAAGTCAGCTGGGTCATCAATGATTTCCTCTTCTTCATCAATTTGCTCTTCAGCAGAAATAAATTCTACTTCATGACCAAATTCACTTGCCACTAATTCAATGATTTCAGCATCTAATCTTTGGTTGATGGAAACGATTACTCCTAAATTCATACAAGTAGTAATTACTTGCGTTACCGATACATCCATTAAACTTGCCAACTCTGAAACAGAAACAAACTCCGTTAACTGTAATGTTGTTATTTCATTTGCTTGTTCTCTTTGCTCTTGATTTTCTCTGAGACGCTCTCTATTCTCTCTACGGATTTTTTGACGTTTTCGCCCTTTTCCTCCTCCAAGGCGAGCCAACGTTTCTTTGATCTTTTCTTCAATCTCTTTTTTAGAAACTTCTTTTACTTCATCTCTTCTTCCTCTTCCACCTCGATTATTATTTCCGCCTCGGTTGCTATTTCCAGCTGGTCTATTTCCACCTCCTGGTCTATTCCCACCTCGGTTATTATTTCCGCCACCTGTTGTTCTGTTTCCTCCGCCACCACTTCTTTGTGCGTTGTTATTATTTCCTTGCCCTACTGTAGTCACCACTTTTTTACGACGACGACGACGACGTTTGCTCTCTTCTCCTTCTGTTTTCTTTACTCCTGGTTTATCAGATGGAGCTTGTTTACCCGTATCTTTTTTCTTCTTCTTAGGTTTTTTGAATTGTTCTGTATCAATTTTTCCTACAATCTTTAATCCTTTTAAAGTAGGTGTTTTGGCACGCATCATTCCATCATCCTTCTTTGCCTCTGGCTTTTCTGAAGCATCTTCAGTAGGCGCAGGTTTTGCTTCTTCTTTTTTAGCAACTACTTTTGGAGTAGGATCAGCTACCACTTTAGGCGTAGTTTTTTTCACTTCCTCTTTTTTAGCAACTACTTTTGGAGTAGGATCGGCTACCACTTTAGGCGTAGTTTTTTTCACTTCCTCTTTTTGAACCGGCGTAGGTTTTTCAATTTTTGCAGGTTCTTCCTTAATCACTTTAGGAGTTTCGACTTCGGCAGCCTTTGGCTTTTCAACTACCTCTGGTTTTGGTTCTTCTACCTTAGGTTCAGAAGTTTTTTCAACTTCTTTAGGTTTAGATTTTCCATCCAAGTCAATTTTCCCTTTGACTTTCAACCCAAGTGTAGGTCTTTCGATCAAATCCTCTTTTGGCTGTTTGAGTTCTTCAACAGCTGGTTCCGGTTTCGCAATAACTTCTTCTACATTTTCAACAGGAGGAGGAGATGGAGGAGGAGTGGGAGTATCAAATATTTTTTTAACAGGTTCTTTCTCTTTAGTCGCAGGACGAGTCCCAATAACTAATTGATCTGCCTGCTCTTTAATAGCAATAGATTTCTGAAACTCCTTGAGTAACTCATTGTACATGTCATCGGAGACTTTAGACGTAGGCTTATTCTCAATATCAAAACCATTGTTGTTCAAATAGTCAACAATGGTAGTGGTACCTACATTTAATTCCTTTGCTATCTTTACTAAACGTTTTGCCATTCGTAATTTTTAGATCCTGTGGTGGCTTTTATTAAAAAAAGATATACAAAAGCTTTTCGCAATAAGTTATTTTAAGTTTACATGTATCAATAAGTTTTATTGAAAAAATAAATTAAAATTCTCATAAGAAGGCTTTTATATAAAAGTTACTAAATAGAACCAAAATGATTCAAATTGAGCGCAAAGGTACTGTAAAACTATTGATAATCAAGCACCTAAGGCAAATTTTTGTTAATAGGAGTCAGCGGTCAGGTTGGTCGCTGTGCTCTCGGTCAGGAGTCAGGGGCTTTTTGTTCTCCCCAATATTTCACTAATAGCAATTAAAAATGGGAGAACCGTAAGTCCCTCATTCCTGACACGGAAGCGCAGCGGCCAACCTGACCGCTGACTCTTCTTTTTATTCTTCTTCCTCCGCAAACTCTGCTCTCAATACTTTCAAAATTTCATCAACTGTTTCTTCCTCCAAATCTGTTCTTCTCAATAACTCACTTCGACTCAACTTAAGTACACTTCTGGCAGAATCACATCCGATGTTTTTCAAGGTATCCACTACCCATGCATCCAACTCATCTTTAAATTCGTCCAAGTCAACATCATCGATTTCCATTTCATCTGTATTTCTAAATACATCAATCTCGAAACCTGTCAGTCGGCTTGCCAATTTAATATTAGTTCCACCTTTTCCAATCGCCAATGAAACTTGATCTGGGTCAAGATAAACAGAAGCTCGTTTTTTCTCTTCATCCAAGGCGATACTACTCACTTTGGCTGGAGTCAATGCCCGTTGTATAAATAACTGAATATTGTTCGTAAAGTTCACAATATCAATATTTTCATTTTTTAACTCCCGAACGATTCCATGAATTCTAGAACCTTTCATACCTACACATGCTCCTACTGGATCAATTCTATCATCGTAAGATTCTACCGCAACTTTTGCTCGCTCCCCTGGCATTCTTACAATATTTTTTACTACAATTAAACCATCCTCTATTTCAGGAACTTCTTGTTCCAATAATTTTTCTAAAAATAAGCTATCTGTTCTTGAAATAATAACAACGGGATTATTATTTTTCATTTCTACTTTTCGAATGATTCCTCTCACCATGTCTCCTTTTCGGAAAAAATCACCTTTAATCATTTCATTTCGAGGCATCACTAATTCCGTTCCTGTCACATCATCCAATATCAATAATTCTCTTTTTAGAATTTGGTGAACTTCTCCTACAATCAATTCACCTACCCGCTCCACATATGCTTTGTACATTTCGTCTTTCTCCAATTCCATAATTCTAGAAATCAAAGTTTGACGAGCTGCCATAATTGCTCTCCGCCCAAAATCCGCTAAAAATAATTGCTCATAACATTCCTCTCCTATCTCATAATCATCATCAATTGCGAATGCTTCAGAAATAGACACTTGCGCTCGATCATCAGTTACCTCGCCATCTGGCACAATTTCTCTAACTCTCCATAACTCTAAATCCCCTTTTTGAGCATTTACAATTACGTCAAAGTTTTCATCTGACCCATATTTCTTTTTAATCAATGTTCGGAATACATCTTCCAATACTCTAACCATCGTTGGAAGGTCAATACTTTTGTTCGATTTGAATTCTGAAAAAATATCTTGTAATACCATCTCTTTATCTTATTTATGTTTTGTATAAAAACATTATTTTGAAAATGAAAACCTAATTTTTGCCTTTTTAATATTGTCGAATGCAATTGGTGTTTGCATCATTTCAGTTCGTTTCTTTTTACCTTCTTTGATACGAACTTTATATTCTACGACGATTCCTTCTTCATTTACTTCAATGATTTCGCCATTGATTTTCTCCTCCTCATTGGTGAGCACTTCAACAGTTCGTCCGATATTCTTTTTATATTGTCTTGGAAATTTCAATGGTCGATTTCCTGGAGAAGAAACTTCTAAGACGTACTTTTCGCCCAGCCATTGATTTTCATCAATATGTTCTTCGAGGTATCGACTCAATTTTCTACACTTCGTAAAATCCATATTGGAATCGCTATCTAAAAAAACCTGAAGCTTAATATTGTTCTGCACTATTTCAATAATATAGCAATCTGAATATTCTTCTTCTTCAAATTTTTTTAATAATAATTGTTCAATTTTGCTTTCGACCACGGTTGCTTTTTTTTGAAAAAAAAAATAAAAATACTTGTAAAAAATAAAAAGAGGGAACTTTTGTTCCCTCTTCCTATGAGTCTCTTTTTCTTTAAGTGGGACAAATATAACAGTTTTTATTATACTGTGCAACTGTTATTTTATTATGAAATAATAAGCTTAATTGAACCAAATGTGAATAGGTGTAATTACTTTTGTGAAAAATTTAAGAGCTTGGTGGAGAATTATATTTTAATATTTTTTTCCAAAAAAATAAAATAATGCTTTACGATCAAATTCAAGAAACTGTTCAATTCATTCGTTCCAAAACTAACTTCCAACCTGAGTTTGGAATTATTCTAGGAACAGGACTCGGGCAACTCACCGATGATATTGAAGTGGCTTTTGAAATACCATATGCTGATATTCCTCACTTCCCTATTTCGACCGTTCAGAGTCATCAAAGCAAATTGATTTTTGGAAAATTGGCTGGCAAAAATATTGTTGCGATGGCTGGTCGTTTTCATTTTTATGAAGGTTACTCGATGCAACAAGTTACTTTTCCAGTTCGTGTTTTGAAATTTTTAGACATCAAAAAACTCATTATTTCAAATGTTTCTGGAAGTACGAATGCAACTTATGATGCTGGTGATATTGTTTTTATAAAAGATCATATCAATCTCCAACCTGAAAATCCACTTCGAGGAAATAATGACGAAAGACTCGGCCCTCGATTTCCCGATATGCTCAAAACTTATGATCGAAAATTAAATGCAATGGCGCTAGAAATTGCAAAACAAAATCAGATTACTGCGCACGAAGGGATTTATGTTGCGCTGCAAGGACCAAATTTAGAAACGCCTGCGGAATATCAATACTTGCATCGAATTGGTGGAGACGTGGTCGGAATGTCAACTGTTCCCGAAGTACTCGTTGCTCGACATATGAGTTTGCCTGTTTTTGTTTTATCAATCGTTTCGAATAAGTGTTTTCCAATTGAAGAAATAACTGAAACGACCGTTGAAGAGGTCATTCAATTGGCGAATGAAGTACAGCCAAAGATGAGTATAATTGTAAAAGAAATGTTGAAAAGAATGTAACTGAAATTGGATTTGGGGTTTTAGATTTGAGTATAGAGATTGGTTAGGGAAAGATATTCTGTGGATTAAATCCACTACTCTCATTTTCAAGAAGAGAGAACAGCAGATTTAATCTGCGGCATTTTTACAATCTTTCACAATTTTTTTTTAAAAATTCCCTCGCATAGAAACAATAAAATTCCTTCCCGCCGCACTCACGCCCGAAGCAAATGGACGATAATGTGTATCCAAAATATTTTCAACTGCGAAGTTGAATGATAGTCGATCATTAAAATTATAAGACGAATAAAAATTATAGGTCGTCCATGCTAGCGTTCCAACTCCTGGAATTGCCTCATCATCATTATCAGACGAACCAGCTGGGCCATATACATTTAATGGTTTTGCACCATTAAATCTAACCACTCCTTCTAGCTTAATTTTATCTGTATGAAATAACAAACTTGTTCTCCCATACACCGGTGGAATATGTGCTAATGGTTGCTCCAAACTATCCACAACACTTCTTCCTTTGACAAAATTAATACTCGAATTAAGTTTCCAATTTTTATTAAAATCAAAAACGATATTTCCTGAAAAACCTGCTACATAAGCATTGCTAGCATTAATATTTTTTTGTACATTTTTAGTTTCGCCTTCTGCCACAAGAGTTGAATCTCCGAAGAAATCGGCATTGGATCGAATAATCGCATCTTTCATATAAGTGTAGAAACCTGTTGCGCTTATTTTATACTTTCCTGTTTCTGCACTTTTCCCAAAAGTTTTCCCAATCGTGATTTCTCCATTCAATGCTTTCTCTGGAATTAATTCAACATTAGGAACTAAAACATTTCCATCCTTCACTCGATTAATTGCAAAGTCATTTATGTTGGGAGATCTAAAAGCAGTTCCTCCTAATAAATGTAATTGAAATCCATTTTTAGAATTAAAAGTAATTCCCGAAGCGTAAGTAAATTCATCATTCTGAGTACTCACTCCTTCCGTTACAAAAGATGCTGGCCATTCGATTAAGTCATCTTCCTTGTATTTTGCAAAGAGTTCTACATAAGAATATCGAGCACCCATATTGAAATTGATTGTTGAATCTCGATTTCTCCATCTATAATTTAGATAAGCTCCTCCTGTGCTCATCGTTGAAAAATCACTTGGATAACGAGTGAATTCTTTATCGTTGACTGCATTAGTTCTGACGTTAATATTTCCTGCTGTTGAATAAACTTTATTATAAGCTAAATCAATTCCGTAGGAAAAAAGATGGTTTTTATTTTTACCTAATTCTTTTTGCAAATCAGTTGTGAAAGAAAAAACGTGAACATCTTCTGCATTAAATGTTCGGTGACTGCTATAATACTTTCGCTTAAATCGATCTTCGTCTATTCGCTGGTACGCTCCTATAATTGTAGCCTTATCATAAAGAGCTGTTGATTTTAAACTCTTAATTTTTAACGAACCTAAAAACCGATTTTGAGGACCATAATACCATTCTGCCCATTTCAGATCATCGGCAGAAGTCAAGGTATCATTTAACATATCGTATCTTGGAACATCGCTTGAGGTGGAGTACTGCATATTAAAAATGTAGTACAATTTTTCAGAAGGTTGAAATTTTATTTTTTGCAAAAAGTCTAATTGGTTGTATCCTGTTCCTCTTTGAATATTAGGGTCTGAATTTTGACGTCGTTGATCTTGATTTTCTAAACGAAGTACATAATATCCTGTTTTTCCAAAATCCGGATATTCATCAGGTCGGTTGCCACCTGCTCGTAAGTCATCATAACTTACATAAGTGATACTCGTTACTGAACCCCATTCTTGCGTAGCATAATCAAAATCTACGTGAGCTGATTTTTCTAAATTAGCTGTAGAGAATCTAACGCTAGCATTTGTTTTTAACTCATAAGCTTTATCATAATTGAATAATACTTTTGGATCACGCGTTCGAAAATGAACAACTCCGCCCAAAGCATCACTTCCATAAATCAACGAACCTGGGCCGTAAATTACTTCTGCTTGTTCCAAAATAGAATTGTCTATAGTTATCGAATTTTGAATATGCCCTTCTCGATAAATAGCATTATTCATGCGCACTCCATCGACGACTAATAAAACTTTGTTCGCTTCAAAACCTCGAATGACCGGACTTCCTCCACCCATTTGAGATTTTTGGATAAAAATTTCTGCATGGTTTCCCAAAACATCTGCAGAGGTTTGAGCATTACCAAATGCAATACTCTCTTTTGAAATTCGATCAATCATCATTGGAATTTCTTCCTTCGCTACATCTCGTCGACCGTACACTTTTACTTCGGTGATAATATTTTGGGCTTCGACCATTTTGACTTTACCCTTCATAGATCGAATTCGATTAAATGGAATACTTAAACTCTCATAACCGAGATAGGAAAAGTTAACCACTTCCAAATGTCCAATTCCATTCAAGGTAATTTTCCCTTCTAAATCTGTCGTTCCCGAAAATCCTAAATCGTCAGTTGAGACTGTTGCACCAATCAAAGATTCGCCAGTTTTAGCGTCCGTAACGGTAATTTTTAAATCAAAAAAATTGAATGAAAATGCTTGAGTTGGAAGTAAAATTCCGAGAAATGATAAAATAGAAAAGGCCCAAATTATTGTATAACGTTGGGTGGTGATTTTGATAGGATTTTTGTTTAAAGATTTTTCCACTAGTCGTTAACTTTTCGGGAGTTTAATGCTGAAGGTTGTTCCCTCATCTACTTGTGATTTTTTTACAAAAATCTTGCCAGAGTGATAGCTTTCAATAATCCGTTTGGCCAACGAAAGACCTAGTCCCCAACCTCTTTTCTTAGTGGAGTATCCTGGTTTGAAAACTGTTTTTAATTTATTGGATGGAATTCCTTTTCCTGTATCAGAAATATCAATAATAATAAAATCTTTTTCCTCGGTAACTTCTGCTGAAATTTTACCTGTTCCGCCCATCGCATCGAGTGCATTTCTCATTAAATTTTCAGTTACCCAATTAAAAAGTGGCGCATTCAACTGAGCATAAAGTGGTGCTTTTTCTAGTCCTGGAAATTCAAAAACCATTTTCCGAGGAGCTCGCCGTTTCATATAGTTTTTCATGTTTTCTAACTCTTCATAAATGTTCGTTTTTTTCAATTCTGGAATCGCTCCAATTTTGGAAAAACGATCGGCAATCAAATTCAATCGGCTCACATCATTATTTAACTCATCCAAAATCTCAGCGGTTTCTTCGTTGCCTTCGTGGATCATTCGCAAATGTTCAATCCATGCAACGATAGCTGTAATTGGTGTTCCAAGTTGATGAGCGGTTTCTTTTGCCATTCCGACCCAAACTTGATTCTGTTCGGAACTTCTTGCAGAACTAAAACTGAAATATCCGAAAGCAACGAATGCTGCGATTAATGCTAATTGAATAAAAGGAAAATAAGTAAGCATTTTGAGTGTGGAGGAATCTTCATAATATATAATATTTCCTTCACCTGCTGGAACTGGTGAATATCCATTCAGCTTTAATTTTTCTAACCTATTTTTTAAAAATGAATCAACATCCTCATCTTTTTTTTCTCCATAGTTTTTCCCTCCTTGAATAACACCTGAGTCTTCAACAAGTATCATTGGTATCGTATTATTGGACAGTAATATTTGATCATGTATAGTAAAATCGCAATAATCAAACGCTTCATTGTCAGCAGTTGCATAAGCTTCTGTTGCTTGTGCCCAAAGCTCCACTCTTTTGCGTTCTTCCTCAGCCAATTTATTTGCAACTGAGGTAGTGTAAATTAATGAAGCAGAAAGAATCAACACTCCCATGATTGCGAGATAAATTTTCCAATTTGATTTTTCTTGATAAATATCCATAAGTGGGTTTTAGTAAAACTTATTTTCAAAAATCCAAAATAAACAGTTCTTGGCGATTTAATGAAATAGATTCAATAAAAAGACGAAAAATCGAAAAGTATATTTTTAATTAACTGTAGGTCGGTCTTCCAAACTCGATTAAATTTCACCTAAAATCGTCTCCTCCATTTTGATTTTAATCGGGTTTGGAAACCCGACTAATTTTTTTTTATAGCTAGGTGATGCAATTCATATTTAATAAAATTAAATGTATTGTTTGCGAAATTCGATTCAATGGCGAGTTTCCAAACATTGATATTTGTTTTATCAAAAAGAAATGGTTGAAGTAAAAAAAAATTAACCGTTTTTATTTTTTCATAAAAAATATCAAAAACATGAAATTCTTAATCCAACTATTCACTATTATTTTAATTTTCGTGGTATCCATTTCGACAACTATTGCGCAAGGTTTATCTAATTTGCCAGTTATTGCAGTTCTAAATATTGACTCCAAAGGTTTGACTTTAGAACCTAGTCAGTTAGGAAATATTGCTCGAACGGAATTGAGTAAATTGGATCGCTTTCAAGTCATGGACAGATATGATGTTGATTACGTGATTGAAAAAAATGAATTTGCCATTGATAAATGTTATGGTAAAATCTGCATGGTCGAAGCTGGAAAAATTCTTAAAACAGACAAAATGCTCACAGGAAGTGCGGAAGTTTTGGGAGAAACGATAGTCGTTACTTTACGAATAATTGATGTGGGAACACAAAGCATTGAAAAAACGCAGGTCATGGAATTTTTAAATTTGCGAGGTCAAATTCAAACGATGATTTCTCTTACCGTCAAAAAAATGTTTGAAGAAACTATCGACGAAAATCTGATTAACAAACTCACTAAAAAGTTTGACTACGAGAGTGCAGTTAATTTTCCAGAAGTAGATCAACTGAATTTGAGTGGTCCAAGAATGGGGTTTACCGCTTTTACGGGAGAACTAAGTAGTATTTATTCTGACCCAAAAAATATGGGAGGATTTGATGCACTTCCATTGATGTTTCAATTTGGTTATCAGTTTGAGGTGAAGTATTTGAACCAAGGAGATTTTCAAGCGCTCTTTGAATTTATTCCAATCGTAACAGGTTTGGATCAAGGAAAATTTATTCCAAGTATTTCTATTCTGAATGGAATGAGAAGTAATCGAACTGGTTGGGAATTTGCTTTTGGGCCGGTTTTTTATGGTTTGAAAAGAGCAAATGGATACTATGATGACGGAAATATTTGGCACCTTGAAAATGAATGGTCTGCTCAAAATCCAGATGAAGATAATCCTTATGAAATCGAAAATAGATTGGATAGTCGTGGAGATATAGCTTTTGCTTCAGGTTTTATTTTCGCAGGTGGAAAAACTTTCAAATCAGGTCGGTTGAATATACCAGTTAATGCATTTTTTATCCCAAACAAAGGTGGACATCGATTTGGTGTTTCGATGGGATTCAATGCTAATCGTTTCAAGTAGGAGTCAAGCGGTCAGGTTGGTCGCTACGCTCTCGGTCAGGAGTCAGGGGCTTTTTGTTTACGATATTAATTTAGCCCATTTACAAATTGTAAAAAAAAGGAAAGCTTTTTTTGCTAAAATGCAAAAAAAGCTTTCCTTTTTTTATCAAAAAAATTATCGTAAATACGAATCCTCTGGCTCTTTTTAGACGTTAAGATAACTCATCAAAGAATCATATCTTTCTTGTAAGCCATCGAAATAATCTGCTTCTTGGAAGGAAGCTTTGATCGTATATTCAAATCGAGCGAAGGAAGCGATGATTCGTTGCAATTGCAAATCTTGTCGATTAATTTTTACAGTAACATCAATTCTCTCTGAATCCAAATTTGAAGTAATAAATGTACTCAAAATTGCAGCCTCTTCCGATTCCACAATTCTTGAAATCTCTGCCAATGAATAATCTCGTTTATTCATTTCCAAAACGATTATACTTCCTGGCTCAGTAAATGAACCTGTATTGGCAAAATATCGAACTAAATCATCTTGAGAGATCAATCCTTTATAGTTACCCTCCGTATCCACAACAGGAACAACAGTTAATTGATATTCGCTTAAAGTCTTCAAAACATCATATAGATGATCCTTTTCTTTGACATATGGTTTAGTCATCGAAAGTGAATATGAACCAATAGGCTCTTCTATATCGTACTCCAAAATTTCATCCTCAGCAATCAATCCAAGCAATTGCTTGTCATTGACAATCGGCAAATGGCGTACATAAAAATCATTCATGATGCCGAGTGCTTCTGCTCCTGAATCTGAAGTCCGCAATGGTATAATAGTATGTGATAACAAATTTCCGGCAATCATATTTATTCTCGTTTATATTTGTTTAAGTAATTTTAAAACGCTTATGCCTCCTGATTCGTTGAAAAAAGACTGTTAAATTTTTCCCAAAAAATTACATAACATAGATGTTTCCGAAATAGTTTTTCAAAACTATTTTGAAAGCCTTTCTTTTTATAAAATGCAAAATTCAAATATTTAAGGCAAAGGGAGTTAATAACCGTACATTCCTACGATTAGATTAGTTAGGTGATAGCAGGTGGTTTAAATGTTATTTATCTCATAGAATGGATTAACAATTTCGTAGAAAAAAACCATAAGGACAATAAAGGAAACTGGTATAATTCAAATATTTTTATTTAGTATGTATTGTTCTTATCCTAAAAGTTTTCTTTTTTGTAAAACAAATTCCTCTTCTGTCAATAATCCTTTTTCTCTCAATTCTGCTAATTTATTTAACTGTTCCAAAAGGTCTCCGTTCTCAGTAATTTTATCTTGTTGAGCACTTGAACCTGCTTTTAGTTTATAATTATTTTGGACAAAATTTTCGAAATCATCTTGAATTCTCAAATAAGCCAAAGCATCATGTGTTTTTATTTTTTCAAAATCACGGAAACCTAATTCTACCGCTCTGCTCAAATGGTAAAATGCTTTTTCCTTATTTTCCATAATCGAATAAGCACATGCAATATTGAAATGAGTCGCTACATCAGAATCATCAACGGCTAATGATTTTTCAAAATCTTCAATCGCACCATTGTAATCGTACTCTTTGTATTTTTCCATTCCGCTTTTTTTGTACGGATTATCTTTCGATTTTCGAGTTGGTTTTCGACTACTGCTACGAGTCGTCCGTTCTGGTCTTCGAGTCGTGGATCGTTCTTCTCTTCTTTCTGGTGGGCGAGTGGTACGAGTACTTCTAGTATCTCGAGCAGGTCGCTCGTAGTCTGTATCTCGTCTTCGGTAATCTCGACTTTGCCCCCTTCTTTGACTTCGATCATTTCGACTTTGCTTTCGATTTTCTCCACCTGCAAACATTTTATAAAAAACATAAAACAAAACAAGTGGTACAACAAAGCCAGGTACTCCGCCAGTAAAAAAAGCTAAAGCGATGATAATAAAGATTAAGTTAGACGAATTATTTTTATTTTGATTTGCCATTGATTACTCTAATAATATTTTAAAAACACATTCTGATTTTCAAAAATAACTAATTGTCATTTTAGAAAAGGTAATATCTTGATAAATTTAAGATTTACCAAAATTTAAACTGTAGAATCAACTAAAAGTTGGGTAAACTTAAATTTTGAATAAGTAGAAAGGAATTAAATTAAATTTTTTCTACTTAAATATTTTACCAGTTAAAAGTGTAAAATCATCTGGAAAAGGTTTCTCTCCTCTAAATTGATCAATGTGATCATAAAGTTTTTTGTTAAACTCGGAAAGTGGTTGTTTATAATTTTTTCTGACAAAATCTTCTAACAAATTTTCATCAAAATATTCCTGTTCCTCATTTTGTATATCGGTCAATCCGTCTGTGTAAGTGATAATAAAAGCATCATCAGTCAATTGCAAATGTCCCGTTTCCACAACTGGCAAATCTTCGAAAGAACCCAAAATAGTACACCCTTTTGTCAATAGCTGAGTTTCTCCATTCATCATCAAAACGGGAGCGGTGTGTCCTGCATTTATGTAATGTAATATTTTATTTTTTTTACAAAAATGACCTACAAAAAAAGTTAAAAACCGATCTCCTTTTGTCAATCGAAATAATGCTTGATTGAGTTCTCGAACAAAAACTTCTAAATTCGCATGCTGATTAATTAATATATGAAAATTTGCTTGAAAATTAGACATCATCAAAGCTGCTGCCAATCCTTTTCCAGAAATATCTGCGATACAAAATGCACATTTATCATCCTCTAATTCTAAAAAATCATAATAGTCTCCGCCGAGTCCTAAGTGGGGTTTGTAAATTCCTGCGAACTCATATTCCTCATTTTTGGGTAACTCATTTGGAATCAACATTTTTTGCATATCGCCTGCCAGTTCCATTTCTCGATTGAGTCGTTCTTGTTCAATTTGACGTTTGAATAATCTTTTATTTTCTATCGCTACTGCAATGATATTTGTGATAGTGGTGATAAATTTCACCTTGCTGTACATGTCATCATCTTTGCTAAAACCTCCAAAAAAACTATATGCAATCGGAGTATTTTTATGCAAAACAGGAATCACCACATCGAACTCTTTGATGAGCGGATGATCTTTATCTTCCTCGATATTTTTGAGCCTTTGATAATTTGGTAGGCGATCAGAGATGTCCATCTTTATCAATTCTTCGTCAATACCTCGATGTACTTTGCACACCCATACTGAGTCTTCTTTTACCAAGAGAGCCACTTTTTCTACTGCCATTTCCCAACCTACAAATGATGCATACATTTCATACAATCCTTCCGCCGATACATTATTATTGATCGCTTGCGTGATGCCAAGAAGTCCATTGATTTGCAACTGCTTGAGGTTGAGCTCTCGCTCTGTTTTTTCGAGTTGAGACAATTCTCTTTTTATTTTTGATAATTCTGACATACTGTTTTGACGTTTCGATTCAAGCTATATTTTTTATTAAAAGCTAAAATAACGTATTAATTTTCTTTTTTATAAAAAGAGAGGATTGATTTTAGAAATGGAAGGGAAATGACTTACGAGTTGTGATTTTTTTTGCCGCAGATTGGACTGATTATATTAATTTTTATGATCCTCGTTTTTGCGTGTTTTTTTTTAACGATACATTGGAGACATCTTAATGAATCATAATAATCAGTCCAATCTGCGGCAAAAAATAAAATATTATGTTCGACTTTTTACATCCAACGCATCTCGAAAACCATTACCCACTAAATTAAAAGCGAGTACCATCAACATAATCGCCAAGGCAGGAATTAATGCTAAAAAAGGTTTTCCACTCAAAGCATAACCATAGTTTTCATTCAGCATCGTTCCCCAAGAAGGAGTTGGTGGTTTGATACCAAAACCTAAATAACTTAATCCTGCTTCGATCAATATTGCCATCGCAAAATTTGCTGCAGCAATCACCATTACTGGTCCTAAAATATTGGGAAAAATATGTCGTGTGATAATCCGCCAAGTTTTAAATCCCATGCTTTGCGCAGCTTCCACAAATTGAATTTCTTTTAACGACATCACTTGCCCTCGAACAATTCTCGCTACATCTACCCACATCGTTAAACCAACTGCTAAAAAAATAATTCCAATTCCCCGACCCATTGCCAAGACAATTGCAAAAACCAAAAGCAAGGTCGGAATCGACCAAACGGTATTGATCAACAACATGATTAAATCATCTATCCGTCCACCAAAATAACCTGCCAATGAACCTAATAATAAACCAATCGTCAAAGAAATTCCAACAGCAATCAATCCAACCAAAAGTGAAATCCGCACTCCTAAAAGTAATCGACTCAACATATCTCTTCCATACAAATCAGTTCCAAGTAAATACGTTTTTTTAATCATCAAATCTTTGCGAATAGTTTTCTCCAAGTCAATTAAAGATGTTTTTTGATTTACTCCAGCAATAGTTTTGAATTCGATATTTTCTCCTTGATATTGAAAAGACATATTGTTTGATTTGATTGGAAACACCACATCTGCTAAATGAAAATTTCGAGGAGTGCCTTCAATTATTTCATTGAATTCGGAATCCCAACCTGCATATTCTTCCACCACAATTGAGTCGCCCACAAATTCAAAATTATTGATCGGAACCATTCGATATGGATTTGGTTTTCCACAAATCATAGTCGTCAGGAAGTTCTGACTTTCATATTCTTGATTCTTTTTGACTTTTAAAACTTGGATGGAAAACCCTGGATTTTTTAAAGCAACATCTGGCATTTGATCATTTGCATTGGGCGTAGAATCTGGCGAAATCAAATATCCTAACAATGCAATTACAACACACAAAATAATCCATCCCAAACCAAATAATGCTGGTTTGTTTTTTAGAAATCTACTCCAAGCGCGTTGGTTGGGAGATTGGTATTTTTGAGTTGGGTTGGTGGACACGAGTTGTATTTTTTTGGAAAGTTGAAGGTACGGAATTTGAAGAAAATGGAAGACGAGTATTTCATTTTTTGTCAAAAATTAATCTATCAAAAAACTATGTTCTCATGATTGGTGAATTTAGATTTCTGTAATCGGATGAATTAGTTTATGTTTGCGTAAGTCCTAAAGATTAGGCTGCTACACAACCGACCAGAGAATCTATGCCAAAAATAAATTTCAAAGAACGAAAAATTAACTACTCTTCCAGAGGAAAAGGAGCAGCTATTGTTTTTTTGCATGGCTTCTGTGAAGATAGTTCTGTGTGGGATGATTTCATTTCCACCTTCAAATCCAATAAAATTATCCGAATAGATTTACCTGGTTTTGGAAGTTCTGAACCAATCGAAAATCCTTCCGTAGAATTATTTGCTGAAGTGGTCAAATCAGTTTTAAATCATTTGGAAATTAGAACATGTACTTTGATCGGACACTCCATGGGAGGTTATGTAAGTATAGCATTTGCCAAAAAATATACATTGAGTTTGAATGGTTTAGGAATTTTCCATTCCTTTCCTTATGCCGATTCTGAAGAGAAAAAAACTGGGCGAGCAAAGTCGATAAAGTTCATCAAAAAGAATAGTCACTTTCATTATGTGAAGCAATTATTCCCCAATTTATTTCCTGATACTTTTTTGAGTAGCAATAATTTTTTGGTCAATAAAATGATTCACCGAGCGAGTTCATTTCCTCAAGTAGGAATCATTGGAGGATTGGAATTGATGATGAATCGACCTGATAATTCTGAGGTTTTGAAAAAAATAAAATGCCCTGTTTTATTTATCATTGGGAAAGATGACGAAGTGATTCCTTTTGATAAAAGTATGGAACAGACTGCACTTCCTGATATTGCGCATATTCATGTTTTGGATGGAGTTGGACACATGGGCATGTTCGAAGCGACGAAAGAGACTCGAAAAATAATCAAGCAATTTGTAAAATTTTGCTCCGATTTTTCAAAAATTGAAACTAGCAAAACGGTAAACATTTGATCTTTATTCTCACCTTATTGGCATCAGTAGTTCCTGGATTATTGATTTGTTATTTCATTGTCAAACTAGACAAACATGAAAAAGAACCCATTCCTTTGTTGGCAATTTGTTTTGCGCTAGGCGTTGGAATTTTCTACGCAGCCAGAATTGGCGAAGGATTTATGGATGATTTGATTGCTCCTTTTATCGAGAAAAATGAGCTAAATCGAAATACTCATTTTGGTGTTTTATTTTATGATGCTTTTATTCGAACTGCTCTGGTGGAGGAACTTTTAAAATTTATTATTCTTATCGCCATTCCTTTTAATCATAAAAAATTTAATGAACCGATGGACGGAATCGTCTATGCGGTGATGATTGGGATGGGTTTTGCGGTTATTGAAAATATCTTTTATTGTATGCCTTCGCGAGACCTGACTTTAGCCATAGTTCGAGATTTCACGGCAGTTCCATCGCATGGAATTTTTGGAGTTATTTTAGGATATTATGTTGGTTTGGCAAAATTTGACCGAGCCAATTTATTTAAAAATATCTTGACTGGACTTCTTTTGGCAGTCGGTGTTCATGGCTTGTATGACTTTTTTCTATTTCAAAGATATGATGATTGGTTAATGATTTTGGCGACCTTAGTTTTATTGGGTGGTTTGTTTTTTTCCAAAAAATTTATCACTCAACATCAAAAAGATTCTCCTTTTAAAAACAAAATTCCAATCACTCCTCCAATTCCTGAAGATGACATGATTTTAGATTCCGAAATAGTCCTGGCACAAAATAACAAACCGAGTGAAATGAAAATCGAAGACAATGAAATTCTATCGGCAGTATTATTTGAGATGAAGGAAAAACAAGATTTGGAAAAGGATAAAAAAGGAGAGGAAGAATAATTTATCATTCTCCATCAAACTTAAAAAGGTAAAAAAAATCATATAAAATATTTTACACCTTCCTTCATTGCATTCATTTGACTCTAGTTTGCGAGCCATTTTTCACAAAAAAAGGATTGAAAGCACTTAACTTTCAATCCTTTTTTTTATAAATATTTTTATTCTTTTAGGAAGCAGTATTTGCAACCTTTTTCTTCTTCCGATTAACCGTCCAATTCAAACTTGCAGATAAAATGATGGCTAATCCAATCACTACAAACAGCAAATAATGCAATCCGATATTTTGTAAATAAAATACTAAAAACATGAAACCAACATTTACTGCAACTAAGATTCCAGTTCCCTGCATGTGCGAAAATCCAAAATCCAACAGTAAATGATGAATATGTGTTCGATCAGGATTGAAAGGAGATTTTCCTTTTAAAATTCGCATCGTAAAAACTCGTAGTGTATCAAAAAGGGGCAAAATTAAAATACCAATTGCAACTGCTGGAACTGCTTGAAAAGTATATTTCGCTTTTGCAGGAGTGATTAAAGCTGGATCATGAAATTCAATAAATTTGATAATCAAAATTGAGCTGACCAAACCAACCAAAAGCGAACCAGTATCACCCATAAAAATTTTCGCAGGGGTAAAATTATATTTTAAAAAGGCAATCAATGCACCTGCTAAAGCAAACGCAACTAAGGCCAAACCGATCTCATCAATCAAATAAAACCAAGCTCCCAATACGGTAGAAATCAATGTTCCAATACTTCCTGACAAACCATTAATTCCATCAATCAAATTAAATGCATTGATAATTACTATGATTATGAAAATCGAAATAAGCACCGCCCAAAGTTCTGGCAAATCATAAATTCCAAAAATTCCATACAAACTCGTCAGCTTCACATTCGATTTCCACACAATAATTCCTGCAGCAAATAACTCACCTGCTAGTTTTGTCCGAGGAGAAATGGGAACGATATCATCTTTCGCTCCAATCAAAAAAATGATAATAAATGCACATAAAATATATTGGAGATCATCAAAAATACCGAAAGGTGTCCACAAAACAATGGAGAAAATCATCCCCGCAAAAATCGCAATCCCACCCAAAGAAGGAGTGGTTTCAGTATGCGCTCGCCGCTCACCAGGTTCATCACAAAGACCCTTAACTTTTGCAACGTGAATAATAGAAGGTATCGCAAAATAAGTCAGTGTAAATGCTGTAATAAAACTTAGGACAATGTCAAACATAATATATCGTGGGATGAGAACTTTATAATAGTTTAGTTAGTGATGTAAAATTAAGCATTCTTTCTATCTCATGTTTAGTTATACATAAAAAAAAAGGCAATATCTAGCAAAACAAAACTAAAATTTCGAATCGTCTATCGAATCCAACCAGTTTTTGATCGTTCCGATTACATTTTGGACGCAGCCATCTTGAAAAGGTGACATTAATTTTGCCAACTTTACTAGATTCAAAAAGGATTGACTTCCACCAGCTTGACATAACCTCACATAATCATCCCACGCAGAAGCGTGATTTTCTTGATCTTTTTTCCAAAATTGGAAAGCACAAACCTGCGCTAGCGTATAATCGATATAGTAGAATGGAGAGGAAAAAATGTGACTTTGTTTTTGCCAAAATCCTCCATTTTCTAAAAACATATTATCACCATATTCAATATGAGGAAGATACTTTTTTTCGATTTTTCTCCAAGCTTCATTCCGTTCTTTTGGAGTGACAGTTGGGTTTTCGTAAACGAAATGTTGGAACTCATCGACGGCAACTCCGTAGGGCAAAAACTTGATGGCACTTGCCAAATGAGCAAATTTATATTTGTCTGTTTCATGCTCAAAAAACAACTCCATCCAAGGATAAGTAAAAAATTCCATGCTCATCGAATGAATTTCACAAGCCTCATATGTGGGCCAATTATATTCATCCAAACCAATATTTCGACTCGAATAAACTTGAAAAGCATGTCCTGCTTCATGTGTCAAAACATCAATATCACCACTCGTTCCATTGAAATTAGAAAAAATATAAGGTGCTTTATATTTGCCAATAAATGAACAATATCCTCCTGTCGATTTTCCTTCTTTGTTCACCAAATCCATCAATTCATTATCTCGCATAAAATCGAAAAACTCTTTCGTCTCAGCAGAAAGGTCAGCGTACATTTTACTTGCATGATTCAAAATCCAATCGGGTGAACCTTGCGGTTCCGGATTGCCAGAAGCGAAGCGAAAACCAGTATCATAATAGTTTAGATTTTCCAAACCTAAACGACTCTGTTGTCGCTCATATAATTTAGTCGCAATCGGCACCACATGTTCTAAAATTTGCTGTCGAAAATTGGCGACCATTTTTGCATTATAATCTGAGCGCAACATTCGAGCGTAACCTAATTCGATAAAATTTTTATACCCTAATTTCTGTGCAATCTCGTGTCGAACTTTGACTTGTTGGTCATAAATTTGTTCAAAGGCTGCTGATTTTTTGTCATAAAAATCCCACTTTGCCTCAGCTGCAGCTTTTCGAGTTGCCCGATCTTTTGAAGTCTCCAAAGGAATGATTGAAGAGAGGTTATATTTTTTTCCTTCAAATTCGATCTCTGCTGTTGCTTTGATTTTGTTGTAATCACTTACCAATTTATTTTCCTTTTGCAAGTCTTCCAATATGCTTGGTTGGAAAGTTTTTAAACTCAAATCTGCAATGACAAAAAGTTGACTTCCCCATTTTTCTTCCAACGATTTTCTAAACTTTGAACTTAAAATCAATTGGTAAAAACGATTATTCAATGCTTCGTAAGTTGGAGAATTTTCATCAAAAAAACTATTTTCTTTTTCATAAAATTCATCTCGCGTATCAATGCTATGGCGAATTCGACAAAGATTATTCATAGAAGAAAAATCCTCTCGCATTTCATTTATTTTTTCAAAAAAATCATTTTGTGATTCCAATGAATTAGCATTTTCAAAACCTTCTAAAAGTGTTTCGAATTTTTTAACAAAAGAATCTAACTCAGGTCTTTGATAAGGGAAATTTTGAAATTTCATATAATATATTTTAGTTTTTCCTCGAAGACTTTCAACTATAAATACGATAAAATAGAAAGAATGGATGATCTAGTGGTACATCCCATAATTACCTACCTATTAAACTGGTCATTTTAATAGGCATTTAATTATGGGATGCACCACTAGTTATTCGAGACAAAATGAATTTTAAAAATTTTGCACAAAAGTACAATTGTTCTTTTTCTTTTCCCAAAATAATAAGCATTCCATACGAGCGACTGGCTTTGAGCTTCTTTGTTTTATACGGACAAAAATTAAAGTAGTTTTTCTTACCTTTGCGTGAATTTTCAAAAAGAAGATTTTCTAAGCAAGTTTTCAAAATGAGTGATTTAAAATCCAAGATTGATCTAGACAAATTACCGCAGCATGTTGCGGTGATCATGGACGGAAATGGGCGGTGGGCAAAAGAGAAAGGAAAGCTTCGAGTTTTTGGACATCGAAATGGAGTGAAAGCAGTTCGAGAGACGACGGAAGCAGCAGCAGAATTGGGGATAAAATATTTGACGATGTATGCTTTTTCGACTGAAAATTGGAGTCGCCCACAAACTGAAGTGAATGCGCTGATGAGTCTTTTGATTCAAACGGTACGAAAGGAATTATCGACTTTGACCAAAAATAATATTCGATTGCAAGCCATTGGTGATTTGACGAAATTGCCAAAAGATACTTACAACGCTTTGATGGAAGGCATCGAAAAAACCAAACATCATACTCGAATGACTTTGGTTTTAGCACTTAATTATAGCGCAAAGTGGGAAATTCTGGAAGCCACTAAAAAGTTAGCTTTGGCGGCAAAGAATGATGATTTAAAAATTGAAGATATTGATGAATCTGCATTTTCCAATGCTTTGAGTACTGCTGGAATGCCAGACCCTGAACTATTGATTCGGACGAGCGGCGAGCAGCGAATTAGTAACTTTTTGCTTTGGCAAATTGCTTATGCTGAGTTAAGATTTTTTCCCATTTTTTGGCCTGACTTCCGAAAGGAACATTTGTACGAAGCGATTGTCGATTTTCAAAATCGAGAGAGAAGATTTGGGAAAACGAGTGAGCAGATTAGTTAGTAGGGAATTACTCACAAGGTGACTCGAAGTCACCTTGTGAGTAGCAACGGACATTTATATCTTTTTTTGGTAAAAAAAATGCCAACGAAATAATTTTTACAACCGTTATAATAGAAGGTAAGTCAAAATGTAATTTTCAATTCAGATTAAATGTTTTGATTGACACTTGCCTGCCGGCAAAGGCAGGTTTTGATTTTTATTAAAAAAAAAAAGTACTTCTTCTTTGAGAAAAATTAACAGAACAAAAAAAATGAGTTTAAAAAATATTTTACCATTTCTAGTTTGTCTTTTCTTTTTTACAACAAATGGTTTTGCACAAGTAATCGTT
>Ga0209187_1001834_pt1 | contig 22649 bp, 16 predicted proteins | sample BantaG_FD_187430 | JGI IMG/M metagenome (GOLD analysis project Ga0209187, IMG submission 187430) | Marine algal microbial communities from Bantry Bay, Ireland - BantryBay_4 metaG (SPAdes) (version 2) | ecosystem: Host-associated > Algae > Red algae > Unclassified | place: Bantry Bay, Ireland...
AACATGCCTTGCTCGGTTTGCACTTGTTTACCGCGCTCGAACAACACCACAAAACGCTCACCAACAGACCTCTGAAGCTGCGTGGTTTTCAGTGATTCTGCCAGTTCATGAAGCTGTTTGCTGCGTTGTTGGCGCACTGGCATGGGAACTGGATCGGGCAGAGTGGCAGCTTTTGTGCCTTCGCGTTCCGAGTAGGTAAACGCGTGAATATGGCCAAATTCTTGAGAGGCTATGAAGTCCATTGATGCTTGCCACTCCGCGCAACTCTCGCCGGGAAAGCCTGCGATGATGTCAGTAGTAATGTTGAAACCAGACACTGCCTGACGCAGGCTCTGTGTCAACCGGGCAAAATCAGCTGTCTTGCAACGCCTGGCCATACGCCTGAGAACGGCATCGCTACCGCTTTGCAAGGGCAAATGCATATGGGGCTGGACACGCGGATTTGCGAAAAGATCAATGAATCCTGGTGACAGATCCCAGGGCTCTACTGAAGCAAAGCGGATTCTGGGAATATCGGTGTCGTTGAGTAGCGCTCTAACTAACGAAATAAGATCGGTGTCCAGGTCCGAGCCATAGCCGCCCACGTGTACACCCGTAAGTACCACTTCCTGTACCTTGTTAGCTTGTAGCTCGCGAACCTCTTTAACGACGTCGTCGATGCTGCGGCTCCTTTCTGCGCCACGGGCGACTGTGACAATACAAAAAGTGCAGCGATACCGACACCCATCCTGAATTTTTATGAATGCTCTGTGGCGATTGCGCGTGAAAAGCGCAGATTCTGCCGGGAACGTCGCTGATTGTGGCATGTCAGGGCGCGTAAATGCGGTTCGCGTCAGTTGTACCAGCTCCTCTTTTCGGCTATTGGGAACGATGAGATCGATGCCAAGTTCAGCGAGTGCTTCAGGCTCACTAAGCTCGCTGTAACAACCGCTGACAACCAGTTTGGCTGCAGGGTTGTCGCGTTGCAGACGCTGAATTTTCTGTCGTGATTTACGCACCGCTTCACGCGTCACGGCGCAGGTGTTCATGACCATGACGTCGGCATGCTTGATATCGTCAGTTATCTGGTCACCTGCCTTGACAAAGGCTGTGGCCCATTGCTCCAGCTCAGCCTCGTTAAGGCGGCAACCCAGCGCACTTAAGTGAATTCGCAACGTTGTGTACTCTGTATTTATGCGCTCTGTACGAGCACACTGTAGAAGAATGTGTATTCAGCGCGTAGAGTGCTCAAACCCTGACATAATACTAGACCAGTAAGATGTACGTTCGATCAAACGCTTTAACGTTGTGACAGCCGTACGTTTTCGCTACGATGTAGTACGTAATTTGTTCCACCCACCATGTAATCGGAACCTACTTCATGTTTAGAGATTTTGAGAAGGCCCCAAGCAAGTCTTCCTATCAGTTGAAATTCATACTTGCGGCTCTGGCACTACTCGCCCTGATGGCAGCGTGGATCGCACGCTCTAATACAGGCCACGACCTTAAAAGCACCCAGGTGGAGCGCGATCAAGTCACCGCCTTGCTCGAAACGCGTAACGCAGAGCTTGCCACCGCTGAGCGCAACATCCTCAACCTGAATAGCGAGCAGGCAGCGCTGGAAGAGGCTATTGCTACCAGCGAAACCGAGCTTGGCACCCTTCGTGGCCAATTGGCAGAACTGGATACAGAACGCGCTGATACACAAACCTTGCTCTCCAGTGTCTCCGAGGCCAAAACCTCACTTGAGGAGCAAGTCGCTGCCTTGAGTTCAGGGCTCGATGCTGCACAGCAACAAATGCAGGCTCTGGATGCTGAGCGTTCTGCCACCATTGGTGAGCTAGAGGCACGACTTGCCGATATTAATTCGCAACGAGACCAGCGTGTTATTGCTCTGGAAGATCAGCTCATGCAATTCGATGTGCAGGCAGACGGGCGTGTTGTTGAGCTGCAGACCCAGCTAGCTGCATACGATTTGCAAAAAGACGACAGGATTCAGGTGTTGCAAGGCGAGATCGATCTACTGAGCAGCCGAATAAGCGATCAGGCAAACACCATTGAGGAGCGCACTCAGAACCTGCTCGCGGCCAACCAACAGCTGCAGTCCATGGAAGCCGCTACCAGCAGCTCGACACAGGGTTTGCTTAATTCGCAGACCAGCTACAACAGCCTGCTTAACCTGCACGACTCAGATGTCGCCAGTCTCAATTCCGAGATTGGTGATATGGAAGCACGCAAAGCCGCCCTTGAAGAAGATCTGGACGCATTAAGTGTCCGCGCAGCCACTACGGAGCGAACGCTTGCCTTTACACGTGACAATCTGGCGCAAACAGAGTCAGAGCTAGTCAGAACGCAAACTGAATTCGCCGAGGTAGAGCAAGAGCTGTCCACAACCCTTGACACCTTGACGCAAACTGAAACCCAGCTGGCAGACACGCAGATAGCGCTTGAAGATGTCACGACTGAGCTGGATACGACGCGCAACACGCTTGCCAGCACTGAAAGCGACATGTCCAGTCAGGTGCAGTCACTAATGAGCAGCTCTTCCAATCTGGGATCAGAACTCGATTCACTGCAGAGCTCCTACGACAGTGATGTCAATACACTTACTGCTGATCTCGATTCTCTACAGAGTACTTATGACAGTGATGTCATTGCACTCAATGCTGAGATAGGTGATCTTGAGGCAAGGCGTCAGGCTCTTACCTTCGAGGTAGAAGACCTCACGGCACGTGCCGATACGCTGCAAAATCAAAAAAGTTCCTTGCAACTGGCTCTTGGCGGTTTGCAAAATCGCTTCGATGATGTGCAATTCAGCTCACAGAGCTTCAAAGCGGATGTTGGTGAACAGACGAAATCCCTGGAAGCCCAGGTAGATACACTGACAGCCGAGCGCGATGCCATGCTTGCTGAACAAGAGAATCTGCAAGCACAACTGAGCGATTTGTCGGGCATACAGGAGAGTCTGGAGGCGGAGCGCAATGCCGCTGCCGAGTCTATTATTGCTCTGGAAGCTGAGGTGGGTGAGCTACAAGCGACTATCGACATTCAAGCACCAGCTATCGACGAGCTTCGTTCTCGCAGCGCATCGCTGGAGGAGGAGCTTGCTCAAGCTGCGACAGCTGAGGAAGAACTTAACCAGGCTAATGCCACTATTGAGGAATTGCAGGCCACCATCGACCTTCAAGTGCCTGCGTTGGCAGAACTTCGTTCTCGTAGCCAGCTATTGGATACGCAGCGTGCAGAAATGGCGATGAGCGTTAACACACTGACATCGCAACTGAATGCATCATCGGCGGATGAGGGCGATAGTGCTGAGCTTGTCAGCGCCCGTGAAGAGGCAGAGGAGTTACAGGCCACTATCGATTTGCAAGTACCGGTTATTGCGGAACTGCGTGATAGCAGTGCCGCTCTCGAAGCGCAGCTGATGGAAAAAGAGGGGCAAATTAGCGAGCTACAGTCCACCATTGATTTGCAGGTTCCGGCCATTGCCGAGCTGCGTGATCGCAGTGCTGCTCTGGAAGCGCAGGTCATGGAAAAAGAAGAGCAGATTACCGAGCTGCAGTCCACTATTGATTTGCAGGTTCCTGCCATTGCTGAATTACGTGCGCGAAGCGCTGATCTGGAAACGCAGCGAGGCGAGATGGCCTCCCGGGTAGATGAACTCGAGGGTCAACTGGAAAGTGCAGAATCGAATACTGTTGATGCTTCGCAAATGCAGCAGTTGCTAGGTCAGAAGGCGGCCCTGCAGATGCGCCTTGGCGACCTTCAGACCATGTTCGAGTCCAGCAACAACTCCTCTTCAAGTGTTGCATTAGAACTTGCTGCCACTCAGGCGCAATTGAAAGAGGCAAGCGGTGAAATAGATACACTCACCAAGGCTAACAGTGCGCTTCAGGAACGTGTTGAGACACTTCGGGGTGAGCGTGAAGCTGCCATGCTGCAGCTGTCTGATCTTGAAACAGAGCAGGCGGCTCTCAACCAGCAGTTGGCTGGACTCGAGACTGACAACGGTGCGCTCAAAGAGCAGATAGCAACGCTTGATGGTGAAAAGATGCAGTTACAAACTGATCTGGATGAATCCATGCAAACTGCGGCTACGGCAATGGAATCCAACAATGCGGTGCAATCACAGGTCAGTGACATGACATCCCAGCTTGCCATGGTCAGCGGTGAGCGTGATGGTCTGCAAAGTGAGGTGGTTGAACTGGGTGCATTGGTAGGTGATCTCGAAGGTCAGCTGGCTGTGTCTATGGATGCTAAAGCTGCCTCTGATCAAGCTCAGGCTGAGCTTGAGCAACAGATTGCAGAGGCGCAAGGTCAGGTAGGTTCTTTGCAGGACGAGCTTGCCACCGTGCAATCACAAATCGGCGAACTGGAAACACAATTGTCGACAGTTATGGAACAAAACTCTGCACTCGAAGCCGAGCTGGCAACGGCCTCAGAACAAAACTCTGCACTTGACGCTGAGCTGGCAACGGCCTCAGAGCAAAACTCTGCACTTGACGCTGAGCTGGCAGCAGCCTCAGAGCAACGGGCATCACTTGACAGTCAGGTTGGAAAGCTGCAATCCGAACTCGAAGCCGGGAGTAGTCAGATACAATCCTTGCAAGCCACGATGGAGCAAACCGAGACTGAAACCAGTGGTCGTATTGCAGAACTCGAGGAGCAGATTGCGCAGTCAATGGCATCAACTGAAGCTCTGGAATCTCAGTTAACCGAGTTGAATGCCGCCAAAGCCGATCTTGAAGAGCGACTGGCAGATTCCGAGACAGGCGCTGATACACTGCGGACAGAGCTCGGTGTAGCGCAAGAAGGGTCCAGCACTCAGCTAGCTCTGGCGCAGAACCTTGCGGCAAAGCTTGCTGAACTGCAAAACGAGAAGGATGAGATGGATGCACGTGCGGCCACTCTAAGGGAAGAGATTACAGACAATCTTTCAGCAAATGGCGTTGAGGATGTCGAGGTTGCCATCCGTGATGACAACGGTGTGGTCATCAATCTTCCCAGTGGCGCATTGTTCAACTCCGGACGCGGACGCTTGAGTGCTAATGGCAGAAATCTGATGAGTAGAGTTGCCGCGGCGTTAAAAGACATCGACAACAACATTGTCGTAGAAGGACATACCGACGGCATTCCTGTGACGGGTGATTTACAGGCTATCTTCCCCAGTAACTGGGAGTTGTCAGTGGCTCGAGCTGCTAATACTGTTAATTATCTGGCAAACGATGCAGATATGGATCCGTTGCGCCTGTCGGCAACGGGCTACGGTGAGCAGCGTCCGGTTGCACCTAACGATACGCGTGAAGGTCGTGCGCTGAATCGACGAGTGGAGATTGTCGTACTCCCTTGAACACTGATGTGGGAACCCCGGTGGGTAGCGACGGGGTTTCCCATAGTGCCAAAGGCCCAGACAATTCTGTATGTTACGACAAGACTATTTGCGTTGCCATGACCGGAGCGTCGGGTATTCAATACGCTTTGAGACTTATAGAGTGCCTCATACAGGCAAGGTGTGAGGTCTACGTATTAATGTCCAAACCAGCGCAAATCGTGATGGGAATGGACACGAAAATCCCCGTACCCTCCCGAACGGCCGACATCCAGAAACAGTTTTCGTCAATGTACAAGGCAGCGCCGGGTCAGCTCAAAGCCTATGGTCAGCAAGAGTGGACATCACCTGTAGCTAGTGGCTCGGGTGTGCCGGATGCCATGGTTATCTGTCCTTGTACTACCGGGACACTGGCATCGGTAGCTGCTGGCACGTGCAATAATCTGCTTGAAAGAGCGGCAGATGTCGTTATCAAGGAAGGCAGGAAGCTCATTGTCATGCCTCGCGAAATGCCGTTCTCGCTTATTCATCTTGAAAACATGCAGCGTCTGGCCAGAGCCGGTGTGGTTATCATGCCGCCCAATCCGGCCTTCTATAACTTGCCTGAATCCGTCGATGAAATCATCGATTTTGTCGTGGCCCGAGTGATGGATCAACTTGAGGTTGAACAATCGCTCATGCCGCGCTGGGGCATAGAAGAGTAAAGGAAAATGCAACTGCCATTATTTCCATTGTCCAGTGTCGTCATGCCGGGTGGCCTGATGCCATTGAGGCTGTTCGAGCGACGTTATATTGATATGGTCAAGGAGTGCTTCCGCAACGGTAGCGGCTTTGGCATTTGTTTATCCAGGCACGGTAGTGCATCTGGTCAGCCTTCAGAGCCTTATCCCATAGGCACCAGTGTCTCCATCATAGATTTCGATCAGGGAGCGGATGGTCTGCTGCAAATTACCGCGCGCGGCGAAGAGGAATTCAGTGTGTTGAACTACGCCACAAGTGACACAGGGCTGATTGTCGGTGAAGTGCAAATGTTACCGACCAAAGAAATCACGCCTATGGAGCCTGATTTTGAACTACTGTCTAATAAGCTGGAACTGATATTAAGTTATCTCGAGTCCGATACCCGCTTTGATGAAAAGCATCTGGATGATGCAGACTGGGTATGTCATCGTTTGCTTGAGGTATTGCCGCTGGCACCCGATGCCAAATTCGAGCTGTTGCAAATGACCACTAACAGCGAGCGTCTACACTCACTGAGCGGTTTGCAGATAGAGATAGCCGAACGCTAGCGACGATGCGTAACGCTACACCAGTGCCTTCTGATAGATTTTAGAATTGCGCTGCTGGTTGTAGCTTAAACGTCGGGTCGCAGGGAGCTCTTCGGGAGCGCTCTCCTGATAGCCCCTTTCAACAAACCAGTGTCCGGTACGAGTGCTTAGTAGCCGTGCCAGCGTGAATCCCTGCTGTTTGGCCTGAGACTCCAGATGACTCAGTAATTGGTCAGCGCGGCCTTCACCTCTGTAGCGTGGGTGCGTTGCGACACAGGCAATCTCTACACTTTGCGATGCCTCGTCCGGGTACATAGCGGCACAGGCGACTACCATACCATCACGTTCGCTCACCACAAAACGTCCTATATCAAGCTCCAGCTGCTCACGTGATCGGTTCACCAGGGTGCCGTTTGCCTGCAATGGCTCGATAAGTTCGATGATCCCATGCACATCCTGTATGGATGCCTGGCGAATATGTTCCCAACGGTTAGCGGTGACCATGGTGCCGCTGCCATCGCGTGTGAATAACTCGCAAAGCAAGGCATTGCGATCATTGCTGTTTAGCAGATGAACTCGTTCGACACCTTCAACACAGGCTCTCACCGTATGCGGCAGGATGCCGTCCAGATCACAGCCGTGGGTTTGCCCGCATTCGGTATTTTTCGCCGAACGGTTTTCCAGCAATTGTTCCAGCCTTCCAGCGCTGGATTGACGCACGGCTTGTCCCTTTTCATCAACGGGTAAGTCATTGACAAGATAGATCAACTTATCGGCCTGCAGAGCAATCGCAACGCTTGCTGCCAGCTCGTTAACGGTGACGTTGAAGACATCGCCTGTAAATGAATAACCTAGAGGCGGCAGTAGTACTACATGGCCTGCATCAAGCAATGCCGTAATAGCATCGGCATGTACTTCGCGGACCGATCCGGTGCGCTGGAAATCTACGCCATCATGCACGCCAAGCGGTTGGGCGGTGACATAGTTACCCGACGAGACCGACAGGCGTGCGCCGGCCATCGGTGTGTTGGGCAGCCCCATGGACAATTGTGATTCAAGCGTGTTGCGGGCAATGCCGGCGGCTTTAACGATCGCCTGCAGTGCATGCTCGTCTGTTACCCGACGGCCCGCCACAATGTCGCTCGGGTAGCTACTCAGCGCCAGTGCATCATTCACCTGTGCACGTAGGCCAAAGCAGACAACCAGTCGTAACCCCAAGTGGCTAAGCAGCGTAAGGTCGTGGGTGAGCGTGGGCAGAAGCTCGCTACGCAACCATTCGCCAGGCAGGGCCAGTACCAGTGTTTTACCTCGGTGTGCATTGATATAAGGTGAGGCTGCGCGAAACCAGTCGATCACCTTATCCAGCGAAGTCGATGTCATGCTCATGGTGGCGAACTAATCCGGTAACGGTAGAGAGTCTTATTCAACTATAGTAAACCGGTCCGGTATTATTTGTGGAACGGTTGTTGCGCAAGCTTGACACTAGATACACCCCTTATATTCCACATTGAGAATGCCTGTGACCTTGAACGTCTGTAAACGTCCTGCTTTATATGGCTTGTGCTGCTTGTTGCTCGCTATGACTTTTTGCATGGCGTCGGCCCATGCTGACAGCGAGGAGGCCAGCTGGGCCAAAACCGTCTCCAGGGTGGCCGATTCGGTAGTCTCCCTGCAGCTTTCGCAGTTGCGCTCATTCGACGGCACGCCGCAGGGCAACAGCTCGGCAACTGGTTTTGTCGTAGATGCCGAGAGGGGTATCGTGCTGACCAATCGGCACGTGGTGAGTTCTGGTCCCATCAGGATTTCAGCCACCTTCCAAAACCAGGAAAGGGTAGATGCTGTGCCTTTGTACCGCGATCCTATCCATGATTTTGCTTTCGTCCGCTACGACCCTGCCAAGCTCGGTTATGCCAGTCCAGCCTCGTTGGCGTTGCGGCCTGACAAGGTCAGAACCGGCATGAACATTCGCGTAATCGGTAGCGATGGCGGCGAACAACTATCGATTTTACCCGGTACCATCGCCCGACTCGATCGTGAAGTTCCCTCCTATGGGCGATACGGTTACAATGACTTCAATACATTTTATATGCAAGCAGCCTCCGGCACCTCCGGCGGTAGCTCTGGTTCTCCGGTGATCGATTTTGACGGCGATGTGGTGGCTTTGAACGCGGCGGCCAATACCAACACCGCCAGTAGTTTCTTCCTGCCATTGCAACGCATTAAACATGCACTGGAGCTCTTGCAGGCTGATGAGCAGATTCAACGCGGTGGTTTTCAGACCCTGTTTTCTCATCAACCGTTTCGCCAGCTACGTAAACTGGGCCTGGATGATGAGACCGAGCAGGATGTAAGAGACAACGTCAGCAAGGTCAACGGCATGTTGGTGATCTCTCAAGTTATTCCGGGAGGGGTCGCCGATGGCATCTTCGAGCCTGGTGATATCCTGGTGCATATTGCCGGAAAGCTTGTCACTGATTTTTACATTCTGGAAGCCACTCTGGATGATTCCATCGGCCAGACACATGCTGTTGATATCATCCGGCAGGGCGTAAAAAGAAGCGTCGATATTGATGTAGCCGACTTGCATGCGCTAGCCCCCAGTGTTCTGCTTGAGCTAGGTGATTCAGTACTGCAGGACATGTCAATCCAGCATGCCCGTGCAATGAACAAACCGCAACGTGGTGTGGTAGTTGTCGAACCTGGCTATATCTTTACCCGCGCTGATGTACCGGATCGTGCCGTAATCATCGAGCTGGAAGGGCGACCGGTGAGCGACTTGCAAAGTTTCATTAGCGCTGTAAACGAGACCGCCAATATCGATAGAAAACGCGTCCGCTATTTTGTACCGGGCCAGGAATTCAATACAAAGCTTGGGCAAATCTTCATTGATAATCGCTGGTTTGGCCATCGTCTATGTTCACGCAAAGATGATGTGCGATTCTGGGATTGTGAGGAGGTGGTACTGGCAGGCTCTGATGAAATTGAGGCCGATGTGGATGAAGTGGAAGTACCTCAATTCCGCAATCCGCTACTCAACAGAGTTGCACCCTCGATGGTCAAGGTGAACTTCAGTATTCCTTATCCGGTGGAGAACGTCTATGCGCGACACTTCAAAGGCGTAGGCGTTGTTGTTGATGCCGTCAATGGCATTATCGCTGTTGATAGAAATACGGTTCCGGTGGCATTGGGAGATGTCGAATTAACCTTCTTTGGCTCAACCGAACTTCCGGGGCGTGTGGTTTTTGTGCATCCCAGGCATAATGTGGCGCTGGTACAGTACGACGCCAGCCTCTTGCAGGGTGCACCTTTGGAGGCGCTCAAGCTCAGTGAGGCGACCGATGGTCAGCTACCTGATGATCTGACCATGGTGGGCTTGCGGGCCGATGGTACGTTTCGTTCGCATCCCATCGATGACATCAGTCCGCTGACGGTCAGTTTTGGTCCACCGGGGCTTGCGCGTTTTCAGCAATCCACACTCGATGTATTTGCCATCCCTAATGTTCCGCCTTCCCTGGGTGGGCCGCTGGTTGATGCCAGCGGCACTGTGCATGCTCTGTACATGAGTTTTGCCTTTGAGGAGAGTCGGGAAATACGTCAGCGAGAATGGGCTATGCCAGCCTCTGTCATTAGCCAGACCCTGCAACTCTTCCAGTCACAAAACCCATACTATTCAATGGATGCACGTATGGTATACCGGCCCTTGTATGTGGCGCGTCAGTTAGGTTTACCCGGCGAATGGTTAAGGCGTTACAACGCACTGCCTGCCGAGATGCGCCGTGTACTCTATGTAGAACAATTGGCACCTGACAGCGATGCGGCGGCTAAAATTTCAACAGGTGATGTACTGATTGCTATCAATGGTGAGTTGGTATCCGATTTATTTGTGGCAGAAATGCTGGCCCAACAAAAGGAGATTACCGTTACCATCCTGCGCGCTGGCGAAGTGCTGGATGTGCAGTTGCAACCTTCGGCGCTTGATGCAATGGGAACCGGGCGTGTCCTCAGTTGGGCGGGCGCCTACTTTCAGATGCCATTCACCGATATCGGTTTTCAGAAAGCGGTTAATTTCCCGGGGGTCTATATCAACGATACCGACGATGGATCACCCGCGCTGTGGGATGGTCTCTACCGCAATCGATTTGTCGTCGCAATCGATGGCAAACCCATCGACAATCTGGATGATTTCCTGAGCGCTGCCAGTGCCATAAAACAAGACCAGATCACGCGTCTTACCACTATCTCCATGAGTGGACGCAGGAACATTGTCACGGTAGAACCTGAATACAACTTCTGGCCAACCTTTGAAATAAGGCGTGACGATGAGGGATGGCAGCGCATTGATTACCCAATCGAGTGAATAGGGCGATGACAGATACTGATTATGACGTGGTCATAGTGGGTGGCGGTATGGTGGGTAGTATGCTGGCGGCACTGCTAGCTACGCATGCTGATGTCAAAGTAGCCGTGCTTGAACAACAAGAGCCTGAACCTTTTCTGCCAGGTAGCAATCCCGACTACGACATTCGTGTCTCGGCACTGAGCATTGCCACCCAGCGTATGTTCGAAAGCGTTGGTGCCTGGCAGGGGGTGCTCGACCGGCGTGCCTGTCTCTATCGACAAATGCTCGTCTGGGATGGCGAGGAGTCCGGGCAAACACATTTTAAAGCCTCCGATATCGGCGTTGACGCCCTGGGCCATATTGTAGAGAACCGGGTTGTTCAGTTGGCACTACTGGACTGCATCAAGCGCTCTGAACAGGTGGACTTTCTCTGTCCTTTGCATATTCTGAGCTATACAAGCCATCCTGACCACCTGTCACTTAGCGTATCGGCCGAAGATAACAATAACGATCAGCGCGCTCTCACCACACGATTGCTGGTAGGTGCTGATGGAGCACGTTCAAGTGTTCGCCAGCTTGCCGGGATTGAGATGAAGCGAGACGCCTACGAGCATCATGCCCTGGTTGCCACCGTTGAAACAGAAGCTAGCCAGCAGGATATTACCTGGCAGCAGTTCATGCCGACCGGTCCTCAGGCGCTATTGCCGCTGTGTGGATCAAGAGCATCCATGGTCTGGTACCACAACGCCGGGGAAGTAGGCAGGCTCAAGTCGATAAGCGACGCTGCATTCATCGAGGAGATGATGGCAAGCTTTCCACCGCGGCTGGGCGTGCTGAATAAAGTCTATCAACGTGGCAGCTTTCCTATTATCAAGGCGCATGCTAAACACTACATAGCGGAGCGGATAGCGCTGGTGGGTGATGCTGCGCATACGGTACATCCACTGGCAGGGCAGGGTGTTAATCTTGGTATGCTCGATGCCGCTGCACTGGCAGAACTGATTAGCGAAGCCAGTGAATCGCAGAGCGATATGGCATCGCCTCGCTTGCTACGACGATATGAGCGATGGCGCCGCGGTGACAACGCCATGATGATCTCGATATTGGATGGCTTCTATCATGCCTTCAAACCACAAGCGGCACCCGTAAGGTTAGTACGATCTGCGGCGTTGAGTGTTGCTGACAATGCTGGCCCCTTGAAGCACTTTGTCATGCGATATGCCATGGGGACTAGTGGGGATCTGCCGCGCTTTGCTCGTTGAATAATTGCAGTGCTCAGTCCATCTGAAATAGTAGAATCCTGATATTTCAGGTGCACGGACCAGGGTAAAGTGTCGACTCAATTATCAGGAATAAGTCGTTTGCCGAAACTTCGGACCTCATCGTCGCTAAAGCCAATGGATTCGTAAAAATCGATGACCGCTGTATTAGTGGCTCGAACCTGCAGATTGATCTTGGGACAGCCCTGTTCCAGCAAGCGTTTTTCCACCTCGAGCATCAGGCTACGACCTAGGCCCAGTTTGCGGTGTGAGGGGTCTACTGCAAGATAGTTTATCCAGCCACGATGCCCATCGTAGCCGCCCATGACGGAACCTACTATCTGAGCGCCTGACTCGGCCACCAGAAACAGATTGTCGGCAACCTTGAGTTTGCGCTGTATGTCCTTGTTTGGATCGTTCCACGGTCTTGTAAGATCACACGCCCGCCAAAGGCTGATTACGTTTGCCGTATCCTGGCTGATGAACGAACGAATGTTAACTGTCATGAATTTCACTATAGTATATTCGTGACGGTTGTAACAACTTTTAAAGGCTGGGGACATGACCATGAGTGAAAAGTTAAGCCCTGCATCAGCCATGCAAGCGTTGTGCGCAAAAATGCAAAGCGTGTTCGCTCTAGCAATTTCGACGCGATGGCGTTGAGTCCATCAGCAATAGTTGTAGAGGATGCTACAGGGGTAAATCGTGTTCCGGAAAATACACTGCTCTCATCAGCCGCAACTTTTTGTATCAGCTATTACTGATCAAGTCGAAGCGGATTTCAGTGTGCGCCGTATCTCATTATTTCAAAATCACAGTAGTGCCTATGGCCCGTAAAGGGCTCCTGAGCTCATACCATTCCAAGTCGCAATAAATCTTGTAACCTCAAAGGGTGCTCTGGCTCTTATCATTCCAGCTTGCAGTAAATCATGTAGCGAGGAAGAGCAGTTTAGATAAGACGCTGTGTAATGACTTACCAGGGTGTCTGCGCTTTAGATATCGGTGACCTGATTCTGTAATCATGATGTAACCAGTGCCAAATTCCTGAGTTACCTCGTTCAAACTCTTCGCCATCATACTGAATGAAGCGCATGAAATGTTCTGCCGCGCCTCAATGAAGAACTATCACAAGGAAAAAAAATGAAGCTAGTATTACTCGCCATTTCATTGTTAATAGCAGCACCTGCAAGTGCAAAAAACTTTTGGATACCTGTCGAAAAATTTGACGAACACAACAACGTAGCGCTGGAAGGGTCACCTGTTGTCGATGATGTTACCGGCAAACAGGTGTACCTACTCAGAGCTGGAGAACAAGTGCGTATCAAGATCGGAATTGACAACGATCTGGCACAGTACCTGAAGGGGCAGCCCAATTTCCAAGTCTGTTCTTTGGTTGCAAACTACGACACTGGCGTAACTAACACCGTCCTGAGTAAGCATCCGAATCCCGGTAATACCAAACAACATACCCTCAGCAGCGATGGTTATAAAGTCTTGTGCTCGGAACAGGGAAAAATAGATGAAAACAATGTGCTTACCAGTGGATTGAAAGTTATTTCGCCCAGCCAGGGTTTAGTTAAAATCCGTGGTGTGTCAGTTCGCCGCATTAGTGGAACGCGGGCTGGAGGTGGAGATGCACTCGCGAATACACAGGCTGGAGGAGGGGATGCCCTCGCGAATTATGAATACTCGCGCGCACTGGGATATTTATGGGGTGACGGCGGCAGTACCTATGATGACAGTTTTTTGTATTATCCGAAAAGGAATACCGACACCTCGAACCATTTTGGTTCGGTAGCTGGAGCTTATTTTGGTTCCAGACTCACCAAAAACCCTCAGGGTACTCGGTATCTACTACTCCTCAGCGGAACAACCCCAGCCAGCTTTCTTGAAAGAGGGCTACCTCTTTCTGCCATTCCTGACAAGCATGCTTTTTTAACCAGCGTGGTAGAAACCGAAGGTGCGGTGTTAGTAGCACGCATAGCTGATGATCCGAGTCTGAATCGCTGTACATTTATCCGAAATCTTGTCAATGACCTTAATCCACAATGTAGCGCGTCTACATGCACTGATGGCAAATGCGCAACCCCTAACTGCGCGTTCATTGCCAATGGAAAATTTCGTGGCAAGCCATATGTTCCAGGCGGTAAGGCGAATTGTGCTGTGTACCTGAGCGGCAACGACAGTAACTGGAGGTCGATGTTTCGTAGCAATGATTTTCATTTTGTAAAAACAGATCGCACACCTGGTGGTGAACCGAAAAAATATAGTCCAACATCGCGACCGAATTACACGAGATAGTAGTCGGACACAGATACATCAAAATTTAAAGGCTGGGACATGACCATGAGTGACAAGATAAGCCCGGCATCAGCCATGCAAGCGTTGCGCGCAGAAATGCAAAGCGTGTTGTTGTCGACTATAGGTGACGATGAGCAGCCACACAATGGCTATGCCCCCTTTGTGTTTGATGGCAAGGACATCATCATTTTTGTTAGTCAGCTCTCCTTGCACACGCGCGATCTTCTGGCTAACAGCAAGGTATCAGTCATGTTGATCGCTGACGAATCGGCATCGGAACAGATCTTTGCTCGCACTCGCCTTAGCTACCAATGCGATGCGCAGGTGATAGCTATCGATCACGAGAGCTTTGCGCCACTGCTTGATGCCATGCAAGCGCGCCATGGCAAGATGATAGGCTTATTAAGGCAATTGCCCGACTTCGTTCTGTTCCGGCTACAAGCCACCAAGGGGCAGTTTGTCATGGGTTTTGGTCAGGCCTATCACTTGCAAGGTGATAATCTGGATGAATTCGAACATGCCACGAGTGCGTAAAGTGCTAAAGCCGACGTAACGCCACGCCGCTACGGTTTGAATGCGGAACGTTTGAGCGGCAATTGATGAGCACCAGTTTTTTATTACTTTTGGTTATATGTGTTTTGGCGGTTGCCTGCATCGTTCTTTATAACCGACTTATCAGCCTGCGTAACCGGTTTCTCAATGCGTTTTCGCAGATCGAAGTACAGCTGCAGAGGCGATACGAACTGATTCCCAATCTGGTGGAAACCGCCACAGCGTACATGCGTCATGAAAGTGATACGCTCACAGCCGTAACACAGGCACGTAATGCAGCAGCCGAAAGCTGTAGCAAGGCATCCAAAGACCCTGCTGACCCCTCACTGATAGGCGCGTTGGCCTCGGCTGAGAAAACCCTGAACGGTGCCATGGGGAAGTTTAATATGGTGATTGAAAACTACCCTGAGCTAAGGGCTGATGCACAAATGCGTGATTTGCATGAAGAGCTAACATCGACAGAAAATCGTGTGTCGTTTGCTCGACAGGCATATAGCGATGCAGTTATGCGCTACAACACGGCACGAGAGCATTTTCCGACGGTACTGCTTGCCAATGTCTTTGCTTTCAGAAATGGTGATTTATTCGAAGTCACTGAGGAGCAGGTCAAGCAGCCTGTCAGGGTTAGTTTTTCGCAATCTCCTGTTGCTTGAAGATCAGGCTACCCGTATTGTGCTCGTTAAGCTGTGCGCATTCCGGCGTCGAGTATTGATCTTACCCATTTGTTCTCGGACAGCCTCCTGAATACCTGAGCCCGCGCCCACACGTCTCTATGGATTTTTACACACAGCAATCGAATCGACACTGGCAATCCACTTTGCTACTTATAGCGTTCGTGTTTGTTTTATTGCTCATGGGCGGCCTGATTCATATTGTAATGTCGGCGCTGTCACAGGCCATGGGTCAGGGCGGATCTTTCGCTCAGCCATCAAAACCTGCCATAGCCATGATAGTGCTGGTGTGGCTTACGATGCTCGCGGGTAGTCTCTTTCGTCTGATGGATGTAAAAGCGGGTGGGGCAGTGCTGGCGCGCCGCTTCGGTGCCGTACACGCATCAGATCGATCGCGGCATGAAAAAGAGGCCCGGTTACTTAACGTTGTTGCCGAGATGTCGATCGCCTCGAGCACGGCTCAGCCAGATGTTTTTGTACTTCGCCAGGAGCGCAGTATCAATGCATTCGTATTAGGCAATAGTCAATCGCGACCTGTCATTGTATTAACCGATGGCGCGCTTGAGGTGTTTGATCGAGAGCAGTTGCAAGCCGTGGTGGCACATGAGTTCGCTCATATCACTAATGGTGATCTGGCCATGAATATGCGCCTTCTGGTTGTCATGGGCGGTCTCATGGCTATTGATGAAGTGGGCCGGCTGCTGATAGGCAAGGCAGACAACGAAACGTTTCATCCGGGCATGCTCGTTGGTTCCTTGCTGTGTGCACTGGGCAGTGTGGGCGTGGTGTCGGGGAAATTGATTTGTGCAGCGTTTTCACGTCAGCGTGAATACCTGGCAGATGCCACCGCAGTTCAATTTACGCGTAACCCCTACGCACTTGCTGAAGCACTGGATGTGGCACAAGAACATGCCGGGGATCCTGCACTTCATGGACTACACGCTGGTGAGCTTGTTCATTTGTGTTTTCATGCAGGCAAGGTACGTGAGTGGATGAACAGACTGAGCTGGGCACGTCGGGTGTTCTCAAGTCATCCGGATGTGCTGCTGCGTATCAAGGCCGTAGAGCCACATTTCTATGTTAAACAGCGTAAGGCATTACGAGGTAGCTCCGATGTTGTAACACAGCGCACAGTGAATGGGCAAATACCCTTCATCGGCAATGCACAGAGTTTATCGGTAGTCGATATCAATGCGGAGTCCGTTTTAACGGGACCATCAGTAAGTACGGTAGTAGATACGGAATCCTCGTTAGTACCCTCTGACCGAATAATCCTGTTGTTGCAGGATGGATCACTATGTATCGCAGCGCTGTTTTCCTTATTTGCACATGAAGGCGAAAATCTGCGGCCAGAATATCTTAACGCGCTGACTGTCAGCACTAACAAGAAATTGTGTGCTGATGTAAAAAAAGTGATTCAGCTTGTGCCAGGTGAATTGGCAAGGGACCAGTTGGGGGTGATTGCGCATGCCAGTGAAATGCTCAATAAACAATTGAGTCTGGAGCAACGACAGAAAATCGTACTGAAACTTGAGCATTTATTAAGTGTTAACGCGGACTATCAGCTCATGGACTATGCGCGCATACAGCTCATACGGCGCAAGCTGCAGGTGGAGTTTCCGGTAGTAAGCGTTATCGTCAGCGAGACTCGCTCGCACGCCAACGGACGTAAGGCCAAAAACTTTGATGCAATGGGGCGGGAATTTGCGTTGTTGCTGTCTTTGATGGTCGAATCATCAGGTGCATCACCTGCTGATGTGGATGAGCACTTCAAGCGGGTCCTTAAATGTTATACCCAGGAAAATCTCCCACGGCGTACGGCTAAGGAGACCGGGATTGTAGATGAGCTTGAAGCGGCTTTCCAGACGCTGTACATACAGCCGTATTCCATTCGCCATGCGTTTGTTCAGCATTGCATTGAGATAATGCAACACGACGGTTACATTGTGCCAAGCGAAAGAGCACTGCTGGATCTGTTTGCGGCAAGCCTGGGCTGCGACGAACTTATCGCTGCCTAGTGGCTTGTTGGCCTGGAGACTTCGAGTGCCGTGAGTACAGGTTAGCACTTGCCTAGCAAGGGTCCGGCAATGTCCACACGATCCGTAACCAGTCCTGTGGCTTTACGTGCGATTAGCATTTGCATATTGTGTGCATCATTAATAGTCCAGAAAACGCTTTTGATACCCCGTTGGCTGGCATGCCGTATGAAGCTGCGAGTGGCCAGTGGAACGCCCATATAGCGCAACGGTATTTGCAAGTACTGAAATGCAACTGATGTGTACATCCCACGTTTGAAGTACAACTGGGCAACTTCGGCCTGAGAGGCAGCTGTTGTAACTTCGGGTAGTCTTTGCCGAAAGTGAGCCAGGGCCTGGGAATGAAAACTACCGACATTGACAGAGCTGGTACGAGCGCTTTTCTCGATGACAGTGGCCACTGCCATAGCTGCTGCCTGCGAGTTATCTTTGATGTCTATGTTGACAGGTGTTTCTGGCATCAACTCGAACAGCTCCGACAAGCTAAGTAACGATGTTTTTGTGTCGCGATAGCGTCGGCCTTCCATATCGACAAAGTGGTGCCCGGCATTTAGCGTCTTGAGTTTTTGCAGCGACAAATCCCTGACTCGTCCTTGCGCATTACAGGTCCTGTCGACGCGTTCGTCGTGAATAACGATGACTTCACCATCACGACTTAACCTGACATCAATTTCCATGACATCAGCGCCATACTTCAATGCAAGCTGGAATGCAGTCAGAGTGTTTTCAGGCGCTAGTAGCGTACTGCCGCGGTGTGCATACAGTACGAATTCGGCAGCCGCCTGCTCGTTGCCAGCAATGCCGGGACTATTCATACAGGTCGGACTCGAAAGATCGTACGTAACATATCTGGTCAAGTTATCACATTATGTAACGAGGGCCCGCCCAAGTATCGAACATAATGTCAGTGAGCTGTCAATTTGGCTCTTAATGAATACGTGAAAACGTCATGAAAATCAAATCATCCGGATACATGATGGTCAATGGGGCACTCGCCGTGTTCGCTGGCGTTCTTGGTAGTCTGCTTACACTGCTGGTTACCAGTAATCTGCAGGTGCCGGTTGTGATTGAAGATTTTGCAAAACCAGTTGAAGTTCCGGATGATGATCAAATAGCCCTTGCGCAACGGCAAGTGTTATTTGATGAAAAACAGACTGATACACATTCAGCCGATGACGAGTTCATTCATGAAGAACTGAAGGCTGCCACTGAGGAGCGATCTCAATTGGCGCAGGCACTTGCACAGCTGACAGCGCAGATTGAATCACTGGAGAGTGATTTCATAAACAGTCGCGCAATGGAGGCACTTGAAGATACTGAGTCAGAACAATCGCAGGAATCAGACTTATCCGAAATTGAAGACAACGACAACTTCGGGCCCTCGCAAAGCGGACAGGACAGAATTGATACGCTGGTGGCCGCTGGCATTGCTGTGGAAAGTGCACAGGCACTGCAAGCACAGCAGGATCAATTTCAACTGGCAAGGCTTGAATTGTTCGATCAGGCCGAGCGTGAGGGCTGGATAGATTCGGAGCAATTCTCTGACAGGCTTGATCAGCTCAATGAACAGAGACCTGATCTGCGCAACGAGCTGGGTGATGAGGCCTATGATCGCTATCTGTTTGAGGCAGGTCGGAGCAATAGAGTGGTTGTCGGCTCCATAATTCCGGGCTCTGCCGCAGAGCTTGCAGGACTCGAACCTGGTGACATGGTAATCTCCTACGCCGATCAACGGGTTTTCTCTACGGGCGATCTTCAAAGCGCCACACGCGAAGGCGTGCGTGGCGAATCAGTCCCCATGAATCTGGAAAGACAGGGGCAGCCATTATTTGTAGAAATTCCTCGCGGGCCCATGGGCGTGACACTCGTCCAGGAGCAACAGAACCCGTCTTGACAAGTCATCATCGCAAGCTTTGCTATGTCTCTGACGAAGGATAAAATCTTGCCTCAAGGCTCATGGACACCGTAAACTTTTCACCCGGTGGCAGAACATGACGGCCCGAATCAATGCCGTGGTTGGCCAGATTGAAAGCATCATTTGCATTCGTGACAGGCTCTACCGCAAAGTGTGGTGCATCGGGATTGAACAGGACCAGAAACTGACATGCCTCGCTGGCTGTCATGACAAGCTCGATACCCACCTCTTGCCAGTGGATATGGCAAGCTGCTGACAAACCAGCCAGACAGCAATCGATTCGCTGGTCAGAATCCAGCAGACGAGGCGAGCGGAAGTCCAGCTCGGCGGGCAGTTCGACGGCTGCACCTACAGGCAGGCAATCGCCTTGGGTGTCGTTGAACACGGCATTTACCGGTAAGGTCAAGGTGGGTCCTGATTTTCCGACGTTACGTACAAAATAAGGGTGCCAGCCTGTACCCACGGGCATGTCGGTACTGCCATTGTTTTGAATAGTGATGTGACTGCTTAAGGTAGCGTCGTCCAGGTGCTGCTCGATGCGCGCCGATATTGGCCAGGGCCAGTTGATCGGGCCGTCTATGCGGCTATCGAATTCACAAATAAGTGATTTTATGTCCGTTCTGACGAAGCGCCAGGGTAGTTTGCGCAGCGCGCCATGAATGGCATGGGTCTGACCATTCTCAAGTTCTATGTGTTTACCATTAAAGCTGAATCGACCGTCGCGTATCCGATTGCTGTAGGGAATCATGTGAAAATTGGCGGCGCTCAATGCGCCAGGGGCGGGCTGAGTTGTAGCGGAACTCACTCGGCAGTCGGGCACTATGTCGTACCAGATATCGCCCTTTTTAACCTGTGCTGCTAACCACTGCACACCCTCCGCAGGATCACTCCACAAGCGCCAATGACTGGATTCGATAAGTTCCATAACTATTGTCCGTATTTGGTAAAACCCGGGTTAAATATTGCCGAGAGCAAGCCTGTATTAAACACGGGTAGAGGCACACTTGGCTATAGTTTCCTGGTTTGTCATACTGTGCCGCCTTGCGACAGTGCGGCTACGTACCTACACTTAGCTCTTGGGTAGTTCTTTCCACTAATTAAAGGAAGTTGCGTGATTTCATTCAGACAAGGTCGCCCCACCTCAATCCACCGACCACTCTCGGCTCTTTGCTTGTTGAGCCTGGTCATGTGTGGCAACGCATGGGCTCAATCTACCGGTCTTAAACTGGGACAACCCGCTGAGCAGACATCAGATGAGAAGCTGGATCTGGGCGCGCCAGCGCCTGCTGATCGCACTGATGAGCCCGCAGCGCCTCAGGCTGCACCGCAAGCTGCGCCTCAGACTGCGCCTCAGGCAGCACCACAAGCTGCACCACAAGCTGCACCACAAGCTGCACCTCAAGCTGTACCTCAAGCTGTACCTCAAGCTGTACCTCAAGCTGTACCTCAGGGTAGTGCGGCTGAATTGAAACGAGAAACCATTGGTGCCTGGGATGTAGCATGTCCGCCAGAAGGTACAAACTGCGCGATGGCACAGATTGGTAACGATGCAACGGATACTCCCGTTCTGGAAATGGTTATCCGCCGGCTAGACGAGCCACTGGAAGTCGGAGAACGGACCGCCATAGCCGTGCTGGATGTTATTACGCCATTGGGTGTGGTTCTTACTGAAGGGCTGGCAGTGACAATCGATGGTGGCGAGCCGGAGTCGGCACCTTTTCAGATCTGCACGGAACAGGGGTGTCTAGTGCGGGAGCCCATAGACGACAGTCTTATAAAGCGCTTCAAGGCCGGTAACAGTGCCGAGATTTCGGTAATCGCCGCTAACCAGGGAGAGGTAAAAGCAACCTTGTCTCTCAGTGGATTTACCAAGGCGTACGACGGCCTCAAGTAGTGCTTAAAGTTGCGATTGTCGGTGCCAGCGGTGGCATCGGTTCTGCCATTGTGGAGCAGCTGGTAAGCCATGAACAGGTTAGCCATATCCACGCTACGTACCATCGGTCGCTGGCTGCCAGTAGTGCGGGAAATATAGCGGGCTATGGTGCTGATACGCAGGTTCACTGGAGTAAGCTTGATGCCACTGATGATGAGCAGGTCAGGCTTTGGCTTGAGTCCGTTGGTCAAGCTGATTGGCTGATCAACTGCGTCGGTATGCTGCACGACGCCGAGCATGCACCGGAAAAATCCATTGCGGCGTTTTCCACCGAACATTTTGAAAAAAGCATGACCATCAACTGCCTGCCCACACTGTTACTGGGTAAATATGCGCGGGCTGTTCTGAAAGATTCACCGCGTGCTGTGTTTGCCACAATTTCGGCCCGCGTGGGCAGTATTAGTGATAATCGTCTGGGTGGCTGGTACAGCTATAGAGCATCAAAATCGGCACTGAACATGGTCTTGAAATGTCTGGCGATTGAATGGTCGCGCAATGCAAAGTCGGTGCGTGTCGCAGCTCTGCATCCGGGTACAACTGACTCCCGGCTATCAAAGCCTTTTCAAAAGAATGTGCCCGATGGCAAGCTGTTTTCACCTGAAAAAACCGCCACTCTTCTGATAAAGCAGATTGAGCAATTGCACGAACGCGATAGCGGTAGCTTTCTTGCCTATGACGGAGAAGAGATTCCCTGGTAGGCGTTACAAATCAGGCTATTGGCCACACAGAGTGCAGGGGGATAATATGAAGAGGTCAGAATATACAATGTCTTCTACTCATTTAAAACCAACTCAGCCATGCCATCCAGTCTTTGCTTCACGCCTCTCCACTCCGGCAACACTTGCCCCAGCAGGCGATAGAAGCGCTCGCTATGGTTGTGTTCCTCGATATGACAAAGCTCGTGCAGGATCACATAGTCAATACAATCTCGTGGTGTCTTGACAAGATGTGGGTTGAGCATCAAGGTGCCGCGGGCGGAGCAGCTACCCCATTGTCTGGTCATTGACAAGATGCGGTATTCGGGTATTGCATTGACCCAACGAACTCCGGGCACTAGCTGCTCC
>Ga0209187_1001838_pt1 | contig 22594 bp, 23 predicted proteins | sample BantaG_FD_187430 | JGI IMG/M metagenome (GOLD analysis project Ga0209187, IMG submission 187430) | Marine algal microbial communities from Bantry Bay, Ireland - BantryBay_4 metaG (SPAdes) (version 2) | ecosystem: Host-associated > Algae > Red algae > Unclassified | place: Bantry Bay, Ireland...
CAGATCCTCTTGGTTGTTACTTTATTGGTTGCACTCTAAAGATAACAAAACCAAGAGGATTTTTTGATTCTACTGCAATATATTTTCAGTCAATACAGACGCTTATCTGTTTCTGGATGGGCACTAGCTAACAAGGACGTGACACTCATGATAATCAACCAATGCAAAGACTGAATCCCGTTATCAAAAAAACTGAGCACAGCGAAGGGTGTTAATACAATAGCCGCTACCAAAAACTGCATACTAACCTGAGCCAGTGGAGGCCCACCACCGGCAGCCCAGCGAGTAGCCACCAGAAAGCAGCCATAAAAAACACCGGCCAGTAACGCCCAATACAATCCAGTTCGTTTAACAGCCTCGGTGGCAGTAGTGCCACTGTCGACAAAACCAAAAAAGTCTGGCTGAACCACCAGCAACACACCGACAAAGCCTAACACCACAGAGAACCATTCTGCCACGCTGGCGGATTCTTTGAGTACGACCACGGAGAGTATGACCGACAAAATCGGCCCAATAAAAAAAACACCAAATACTTCTGCTATGGGGCTTAAACTAACAGCTTGAATAATCGAACTCACCGTTAAAGCGATCAACACGCCCCTGACGGACTGCCTGAACATAAAGGTGCTATTCAATTTTTTAAACGAAACCCTGGCAGCCGCGATGGGTAATAACAAACAAGCCCCTATGCTAAATCGCACCCAAGCCAGTTGAATCGCCGAGTAATTTGTGGCGTTAGACAAGTACTTGGCTATTGAATCCCCTACTGGGATAAACGCAGCACCCAGCAGCATAAAAACTATGGCAGTAAGCACCTTCGGTTCGATTGCGACTAGCTTGTTTATTGCCACCTGTTTTTTTGCTACCGGTTAGTGATCTCTTATCAGCATACTGCAAGCCGCCCCAGCCATGGCAACCGAGGCCACTATTAAACCAAGCAACATTGCATAGCCAGCCGGTGAACCTCCGGCGATACTTCTGGCAACCACCGCTGTTATCCCCGGACCTGGAATTGCTGCTGTCACACCTAAAACCACGGTCTATGCAAGCAGATCTAAGGCTGTGATCACGAATTTATAACGCCAGTGTTAAAAACATACTGTGTGGGTCGTTTGTGTAGTCAGCAAATGGTGAGGTTTCGACAAAGCCACGCTTTAAATAGAACTGTTGCGCAGCAGTAAACAATTCTGTTCTGCCTGTTTCCAGGCTGAGCCGCTTCATCCCAATAGATTTTGCGTGATCAATGATGGATGTGAGTACCGCATCTGCCACACCTTTGCGTAGATGTTCCTCCACAGTTCGCATGGTTTTAATTTCACCGTGTCGCTCACTGTGCCCCTCATTATCAACATTACTTTCACTATTTATTTCACTGTTACGCCGCTCACCGTACAGAACACCCAAGTCTTTTAGCGCACCACAGCCCATAAGCACACCACCATCCCATACTGTCCACAGGGTTAAGCCAGCGGATTGATAATCACCAAGATCCAGAGCATGCACGCTTTCCGGCGGTGTTTGCGACTGCATTCCTTCAAGGTGTGACTGCAACAGTGATACGACCTCGGGTGAACTCAAATCATCGATTCTGATATCCAACTCGGTTTTACTCATTATATAAACGCGCTAGTTATCAACCGCACTGGCTATTTCATTTGGATGCAACATGATCAACACGCCCAATAACAATCAGCACTGCGTAGTCCAATCTATTGCAACCGGGAATATCGGGCATGACAGAACCGGGTGCAACTTTGAATTTTGATTGATCTGCATTGCTGGGTGAACAATTACTTTTACCTGCAATTGGCGTGTAGCGTGCCGAGCGACACGGCATGTGAGTAACATCAAACAATGTGGCCCCATCGGCTAGCTCCCAACGTTGCGCACCTTGATCGTCTTTTGCATATACCGTTAGCGTGGTGGTAACTTCACGTTCTCCAGTCACAATATACTTGCCCGGCTCAATCTTGAATACCGGCTTTTGCATGATAAGTCCATTCTCGTCGAGCCACCAATCAGACTCATCGAACTTCCAGTTTCCCGGGGCATAGCCTCCAGTTGCTTTGAGCACGGGAAATAAGCTTAGCCAAACACCGGTTTTGCCCGGGTCGCTGTGCCAGTACCCCCAATGCTCAGCACCCTGACCACTTGTGGCCTCAGGGTCGGCCAGAGCCGCTATAAACTGCGTGGGTATCGGGGTGAATTCAACAGGCGACTGCCCGCTGGTCTGCGCAGCATTTGCGCTTGTCGAGAACATCATAGACAGCAGCACGCTGGAAATAATCATCAATCGCAGATTGCTCATACATTCTCCAAAACAATAATTTTCAATACTCTAATCTTCAACACTATAATCTCCAAAACCATAATCTTCAAAACTATAATCTCCAAAAGACTTTTTAAAATCACATGCTAGCGCACAAGTCTTCTATTGTTGAGCGCATTTTGGGCCCAATGCCTTTTATGCCATTCAATTCACCTTTTTTCGCAGCCGCACACAACACTTTCATGCTGTCTATGCCGTGCTCTTGATACAACAAACGAGCTGTCTTCGCACCCAAGCGTTCAATGCTGGTCAGTTCAAGCACAGTGCGCGGTGGTGGTTTGCCATACTGATTGTCATTGAATTTTTCTGTTGTACCTGTTTTTATGATTTCGCTTAGATATTCTGTAATAACCCCACCAACACCCGGCAGTGTATCAAGCTCATCTGCATCAGCGAGCTTATCAATTGACTGGGGCCAACGAGAAATAGTGTGTGCTAACTGCGCATAGCGTTTAGCGTGGTTTTCAGGGTATCCGCCGATTATCAAATAATCACCCAATTGCTTTACGATTAAGCCCACCTCGTCGTTACGAACCCAACGAGTGCGACCCTTTGCATCTTTGTATTTCACTTTTGGCATTTGCTCACCGCCCTGCTTCTGTCTAAAGCTTATAAACACCCATTGCGTTTAACCGAAACACCCGGTCTCGCTGCCGTGCTGTTAGCTGCTCTGCTGCACTAACAAATTTGTCCCATTGCGAGCTGAACGTTTTCGAATCAACTGATGCGTTTAGGCCGCTGGCAAACAGGATGCGTTCTGCACCAAAAGTACTGACGGCGCGGGTTAAAAAAGTCGAAAATTCTGCAATCTTTGATTGCCGCAACCTTATTTTGGAGCAGCTTAACTTTAAATACACATTTGTGTAGCTCGAAAGGCATAACAACAATGACAGCCATTGCTCAAAATCAAGATTATCCTGGTTGATGTCTACAACCACATTGATAACCAGATTAACATCCGGGTACTTGCAGGCAAAGGCTTCCAGAACAGCGGATAATCTGATGGACGCCGTTATGTCAATGCTCAATTTAGCCGTCGTTATCTGCGCTATCGATTGACGCCAGCTAACCAGCAAGTCATTTGCATCCTCAATCGTCAAGCTAACATCAGGCTTAAACTCTTGATGGAACCCACGCAAGTTCTGCACGTCATTGCAATCCAGGAGCTTGTGAATACTGCCAGAATCACTAAGATCACAGTAAGCCACAATACCATTTGGCAAACCACCCGACCCACGAGTTGTTGATTGTGTTTGCAAATACTTAGCATCTTCAAGACACATATTAGCGTCATTTGATACTAACACCGACGGCGATCGCGATGAGCTCGGCGGTGGAAAGGTTAATGGTGTTGGCGACTGCTGTACCGCAACCATCCGCATCACATGAAATCCACTCGCGTCACTCAAGTAATCATTCAATGTGTAGTTGTTTTGCGAAAGCGACACGCAGGAATCAACGATAGGGATCATGACAATAATTGAAACATGTTGTGTCTATTGATTAAGCTGTAAAGGTAGGTTCAACGGCCCGCGAAAACCAAAGCCACTCCAGATAACTTGCTCGGGATTTGGTAAACACATGTTGGGGAAGCGATCAAATAATTTTGGCAATGCTACATCAGCCAGCATTTTTCGGGACAAATGCGTCCCCATGCAAAAGTGCGGGCCGCTTCCAAAGCCCTGATGTCGATTGGTATTTCTGAACACATTAAACAAGTGCCCGTTTTCGTAAAACTCTTCATCATGATTAGCCGATGCCTGAACAGTCATCACAACATCACCCGCTGGTATATAAAAACCACGAATAGTTGTATCTTGCTTTACTAATCGCGAGCTAACTTGAATGGGTGCCACCCAACGAACGGCCTCTTCAAATACTTGCCCCCATAGCTCCTTACTGCTAAGCACCGCTTCTTTTTGGTCTGGATTGGTGAGCAAGCCATAAATCACCGTCATTAATGCATCACGCGGTTCATTGATACCACCACCAATAGCAATTTTGATATTGGAAATAATGTGTTCCATTTCAATTGGATTTTCTGCATTAATTTGAACGGCCAAGGCATTACGAAGATCAGTGTTTTTGCATTGAATAATGGCATCCGTGATACAAGCATTGATTTCTGTGTTCGCTTTCTCAGCACGTTCAAACGGTTCTGGTAAACCACCAAAATTACCCGCCCCGTCTATGAGTGCTTGCGACCAACGTTGTATGTCATCGTCTGAGGCTTTGGGAATCCCCAACACTTCGGCTACACACCGGGCTGAAAAGGGACCTGCAAAGGCGGTAAAAAAATCGATGGTCTGTCCAGCCGGAAGCTTGTCGATGTAGGTATCAGCTATATCAGATATTCGGTCTGCCCAAGAGTGCTTCACGCTCTGCGGCGACATGGCTGGCATCATCGCTGTACGCAAGCGGCTATGATCTTCACCGTCACGACGCATCAGAGTCTTAGCCTGAAAGGCTCGCTCCATTGGTGTATTAGGATCATCTGAGCTAAACAGCTCCGGGTTCATTTTCACGTAACGCGTATCGGCCGCTTTAGTGAGCATGGTGCGTCCAATCGCCGATACTTTCAGTACCGGGGACTCTGACCTGAGCTTTTTGTAAATAGAATAAGGATTTTGCGTTAATTCCGCGATGGTCATTGTGTTGTTTACAGGCGCGGCTGCCGGATTTGTCATTTCACGTGTTCCACTCGCGTTACGCGACTTAAATTGCGCATTCTTTCGCACTAAATACAAAGTGCTTATTAAATCCAATTTGCTGTTATACCTGATTACAGACACCACCTGCTTAGGCTTGATCAATTTCCCGTGCGTATGTCAGTCCGCAGGCTTTGCGATCCTCAAATAAACCCTTTTTTCATCAAATTAATTGCTTCTTCATACTATGTATGAGATATCATTTGCGCATTTAATGATCATTACAGAAAATTCATATGATGCTAAAAACCGATTTCAGAATTTCTTAGTCTAAATCAGCACTGAAAAAAGGGCTTATATTCCCGTTTTTGTTGACGTCAACAAAAAAAGGGACCACAATCCCTTTCCATGAGTACACAACTACAACAACTTCTGACCAAAGCGGTCATTCGAATTTTGCGACCGCTGGTGCGTGTTCTAATTCGCCACGAGATGTCACACGCGGCTTTCTCTGAACTGGCTCGTCGAGCTTATGTGCAGGAAGCCGGTGCAAACTTTGGTATTGCCGGTCGAAAAATGACACACTCTCGCATTGCCGTTTTAACCGGATTGAGCCGCAAGGAAGTGCGCAGATTGGTCAACATTGATGAGGCTGAGGTTGTCGAAGCAAGCACCCCCAACCGCGCTGTAAGAGTCATCGACGGGTGGCTGAGCGACCCTGAATTCAGGGATGGCAACAAGCCCAAAGTATTGCCACTGCAAGGTGAGACTGGCAGCTTTGCAGCGTTGGTCTCTCGTTACAGTGGCGACATTACACTTGGCGCTGTCGTGGACGAGCTTGAAAGAGTCGGTGTAGTAGAGCGCCCAGACAGAGATACAGTGGTACTGGCATCTCCGGGATACATCCCTCACGCGGATGAATTGGAAAAAGTGCATGTGTTTTCTATATGCACTGCCGACCTGCTGCAAACCGCTGTACACAACTTAGATACAAGTCCCGAAGAACGGCGTTTTCAACGTCAACTTACTTATCCCAACGTGCCCGCATCGGTGGCTGAAGAATTTCGCGCTGAAGCGGCCTCACGTTCAGGACTGTTACTCGAAGATCTGCAGAATTTTTTGGCTACCCGCACTGCAGACGAATCGTTAGACCCCAACGCTGAACCCGTACATCGAGTCGGGCTTGGCATCTACTTTCACGACAAGAGCGATGTCGAACAAGCCCACTAGATACGTAAATATTAAAGAGAGAATAATCATGAAAAACAGATACCACCCTAAACTGAAATACATTGTCAGTGCCATGGCAATCGCCGGACTGAGTGCATGCTCAAGCGACAGCTCAAGCCCCTCGCCAGACGATGGCGGCGGCATTATTATTGGTACCGGCGGCATTATCGAAGGTACAACCACCAGTAATAAACTGTATGCATCGAATACCGTTGAAGTACGCGCAAGCTCAGGCCAGCGCTCAACAGTCAACTTTGGTGCGCAAGGGCAATTCAGGTTTGAAAGTGACGAGGGAGCTGCTCCCTGGTTGTTAAGAACTGATCTTGGTAACGGCAACTACCTTTATGGTATTGCAGCTGATGCGTCAGCAGAATCCCAGATACAAAATATCCATAGTTACTCAGACGCTATTGTCCGTAACTGGTATGTAAGCAGAGGTCTGGACATAGATGCAGAATTTGCCTCAGGAGGTGCATTAACCACGATGCCCAGCCTGGTTGAAACCATTGAAATCCACGACACGCTACTTAATGTCCTTGAAGACGTTGCTGACAATTACGGAGTTGCAGGCTTAAATCTAAATACCACTGAATTTGCCGCCAACGGCACGGGTATTGACCAATTCATACTTCAAAATCCTGTCATACGTAACGAAAACACGATTACCGTTACCATTTTTGATCCGGATAACAACACGGCATCTGTAGCAGTTGAGGACTACGAATTGTCCGACGACCTTACGGTAGCTGACGCAGTTGCGCCTACATCTCCGACTGAACTAAGGGCGTTACCTTCAGCCAGCGATGAGATCACTCTGGTTTGGAAAGTGGCAAGCGATAATGTCGGTATTGCCCGTTACTCAATCTCACGTGACGGACTTGAAATCGCCACATCGCCATACCCTGTATTCGTTGATGGTGGCTTGGTTGGTACGACCACTTATGAGTACAACGTTGTCGCTTTAGATGCTGCGGGTAATGAATCAACTGCGTCGCTAACGGTCAGGGCTGCACCACTGGGTGCTACCGACGTCGTTCCTCCGCCAACTCCTTCAAGCGTCTCTATCGATACACGCCGCGGTTCACTGGACCTTGAATGGTCACAAACCGATATTGGTGATGTTGCCAGCTACGCTATTAGTCGAGGTAACCAGCCAACCAACTTGCCTCCATTCGTAAACGTTAACTCTACGTTCTTTTTTGATGAGGCCATTAATGCTGGCGAGCAATACTGCTACCAAATAAGTGCTGTTGATGCCAGTGGCAATGCATCAGTCCCAACTGGCGTGTCCTGCGCAACAGCGCCAGGCTCCGTGGTTAGCGGTGGCAGTGGTGGTGGCCCAGGTCCACTACCTCCTGTCGACCCAATCGAGGGACTAACTGCACCACAGGTTGATGTATCCAGTGTTGCCTGCACCAACGAGATTGAAGAGGCTGGCATCGAAACAGCCGTAACGTTATCTGCTGGCTGTTATGTGGCCCTTAACGGTATTAATGTGTTGGAGCCTGGCAACTTAACGCTAGAGCCTGGCGTTATCATCAAGTTTGGTGCTCGCAGAAACTTACGCGTAAATCAAGGTGCTAGCCTTACCGCCCGTGGTACAGCAGACAATCCAATCGTATTATCAGGATTGGACGCAAGCGCAGGACACTGGAATGGCGTTGAATTCAGTTACTCAAACAGTGCAAACAATATCCTTGATCACGTTCAAGTCGAATACGCCGGTAATGAAGCAAACAACACGGGTGCTATACGCTTTACCACTAACTCTCGTAGTCCTGCCCGAGTCGCTTTGTCTAACTCTACGCTGCGCTTTAACGCAGGTCCTGGGATTTCAATGCCAGAGTTTATTGAGCTGTCATCTTTTGACGGTAACCGAATCACCGGTAACGCCATTTCGGTATTTACTCATGGGGCGCGAGTCAATCTGCTAGACAACCGTTCTTCCTATCAGGGCAATACGCTTGACGCGATTTATGTTGAACGCTCTGAGCTTGAATCCAATATCACCTGGCCAAACCTGTCAGTGCCATACCATGTTAATCCACTGGTTGTTGAGGCTGAATTTACTATCGCGGCGGGTAACGAACTTTTGTTTGAAAACAATGCTGACATCACTGTTACACCAGAGGGCACGCTTATAGCGGCAGGAACTGCACAAGCGCCGATTACCTTCGCAGCCTTAAGTGGCCGTAAAGGTGGTTGGTCGGGCATTGACCTTTCGTACACAAATAACGACAACCAATTGCGCCATGTCACGGTACAACATGCAGGAACCAATAACCGAGAAGACGCGGCTATCGGCACACTGGCCAACAGTGGCAACATGACACGACTATCGTTAGACAACGTCACTATTACTGACAGTGCCGGCTTCGGTTTGGGTACTGACTATTACACGGTGATTCCTGAGTTCGAAAACGTCACTATCACTGGTAACGACGGCTTGGCTAGCATGGATATGTATGCAGCCCAAGTGTTTAACAACGCAGGTAACTTCACTGGTAATACAGAAGACGCCATTGTGTTGAAAAACGCTGATATCGATGAAGGCGCCATCACCTTATCGAATGCAGATATTCCTTATCACGCAGGAGATATCAGAATTGATGACCAGTTGGTTCTGGAAGAAGGTGTGACCTTATCAATGGTCGCTTCAGCGACATTTTTAGTCACTGACGATGGGGCACTTACCGCAAACGGTACGGCATCATCGCCGGTTTCTATAATCGGACGTCAGAGCTTACCTGGATTCTGGAATGGCATCTCTTTCCAATATTCAAGCAGCCCATTAAATCGTCTAAGCCACACCTTACTGGCTGATGGTGGTGATGGAGCGGGCGGTCTTGACAAAGCAGCCAATGCACGATTTCTCTGCAATAGCTCCAACCCATCCAGACTGACTTTGGTAAGCAGCCGTATCGAGAACAGCGCAGGCTACGGTATCCATATAGATGGTGACGGTTGCATTGTTAACGTCGACGCCGATACTACGTTTAGCGACAATGCATTGGGAGCTACTAACTAAGGACTTCGTTAGACAAAGAGTCGACCGACGTTGCTTACCTATTTTACTGACAAGCAGCGTCGGTTGATTCGTACACCGGCTAAGCAAAAAAGCCCTGGCTGAATATCAGCCGGGGCTTTTTTTATTTTATTGACTTACCCTCTTGTTTGCTGAGGGGTACAACGTGATTACTGAGCAATCAGCTCCACACGTCGGTTACGCAGACGCCCCTCTTTAGTCTCATTACTATCAATTGGCTGTGATTCACCATAAGCTCGAGCGCTAAGACGAGAAGGCTCGATACCTTGTTCGCTTAAGTAGCGCACGACCGACGCAGCACGTTTGGCCGATAAGGCCTGATTGTACTCAGCCGAACCTCGGCTATCGGTGTGAGCACTGATTTTTACCGGAGTCTCACATTGACTTAATGTATTTGCCACACCATTTAATATCACTTTAGCGCCAGCCTGTAACTCAGCTGAATCAGTGTGGAAATTAATTCCATCCAGCGCACCATTGAACTGCGCGCAAGGATCAGGCAAAGCCGCTACAGGTTCTGGTACTACTACTGGTTCAGGGATTTTTACTGCCGCAACAGGTGCAACAACTTCAGGCGTCGGCGCTTTAACAATTTGCGCGATTCGTCTTTGCGGTTGCCTACCCAAACGATAGATCAAACCTAATTGACCATAAAGCACATCCTCTTCATAGGAGATGACTTCACCTCGAAGGCCTAAGCCTATGCGAGTCATGTACTCAAGCCCTGCACCAACTAACACATGACTGGCGTTATCCTTTACAAAGTTTACATCACCGACAGGTGAGTTTTCCAAAAGACCGTAACCTAAACGCCCGTAACCAGAGAAGCCCCGGCGCTTAAAATTGTGGCGGTTCTTGCCAGCATAGATCAGCGCACTGGCACCATGCATATGATAATTAATGCGCCCCGTTGGTGATATGCCCGCACTCCCCAGATCTGCTGAATGCAGTTCAAGCGAAAGATGCTTAGTGAGATCAGCACCCAGCGTGATTTGGCCTCCAGCATTAACTCGATCATTTACGTCTGACCCTGATACTTCTGATGTATCAGGTTCCAGGCGACTAAGCCCCAATCCAGTGGCTGCGTAAACAGTTCTTGTTAAACGATCATCAGATTGACTACTTGCTGCACCGGAGCGATACAGCCCTTCGTCCGATGCAGTGTTAGATGCATCGCCAAAACCTGCGCAACCTGTCAAAAATGCAGAAACCATAAGCACGCCCAGCACGCCGCGCTGCTGTATTGCACACATTGGTGTGGTCGCTTTCATTTTTAATATATTCATATAATCCACCGTGAATCAGTATCGATGCCTTGTTCGTAATACAGATATCGGACCAAGCGACGAATTGATTAGGGTTACACGTGGTGTCATGACCTATTAGTTAAGTTCTGGAAGGAGGTTATTTTAGATCGGGTCCGGTTGATTTTATCCACAAGATCGTGGATGCAGAGTTTTTGCGATAGAGCTTACATAATTAGCGCCTGTCGACCAATAAAAGAAGGGAAAAGTGGCGGAATGTGGCTCAGGAGCGTTTCAAATGCTAAAAATTGGCAGTGCAAATAACACAATAGTTGACATTATTGCCGCTGAGTTGACCCGCCTGTGCCATCAATTTGAATTGCAAACACCGTGTAATCCAATGACTTTAAAACCACAATCTGTGGCGCGTTTTGCAGCAGCAATAACAGCATCTACCAGTGTTCTTATTAGTGTTTCACACGAATACGTTGATTAGCTCAGTTGAGCGTGTGAAATAGCGTTATAAAAACAATTCGTGTATAAAATACCGAAACAGTCAATTCAGCACCCACGGTTGCAACTATCTGGTTGAAACCAGAAGATTAAAACTTGCTGGTTAACAATGCAGGCGTCGCCGACTTTGGCCCAATGGAGCAAACCAGCTTTGCAGCCTGGCGAAAAGTCATGGCAACCAGTCTTGATGGTGTGCTTTTGTGTTCACAAGCTGCAATACCTTCACTGAGGGAAAGCCGTGGGTGCATAATCAACATTGCCAGTATATCGGGCTTACGTGCATCCACACTACGCACGGCATACGGTACATCGAAGGCAGCTGTTATTCAGTTAACGCAACAGCAAGCCGCAGAATTAGGCGAGCATGGCATTAGAGCAAATTGCGTGGCACCCGGGCCTGTGCGCACCAAGTTAGCCATGGCGGTACACACTCAAGATATTATTGATGCTTATCACGACGCCATTCCGCTAAATCGTTATGGCACTGAAAACGAAATTGCGCAAGCGATTGTATTTTTGTGTTCAGATAAGGTCAGTTATATAACGGGGCAGGTGCTGGCTGCTGATAGCGGATTTGAGAGTACCGGCGTGGGCTTGCCTTCTTTGCGCAGATAGCTGCACAGTTTGCTTGGCTGTATTTTTAGGTTACTGACGTAGTTGTTTTATGGTGCATTCAGGTTACGCGAAGTATTTGGCAGAGCTTATGCATCTGAACTTTGTATTATTCTGAGCTTTATATTATTAAGTTCAGAACTAAAAAGCCTCTCTACGTTCAATAGGTAGCATACAAAACTGGAATTCAACATGAAATTGTTCTTTTTATCATTGGCCATAAGCACCTTACTGGCACTCTCCGCCTGCTCTGACTCTAACTCTGTCGATGAGCTTGACGGGGAAAACTTGACTGTTGATTCTGGCTCTGAAGCCAACACAAACACAGACGAAAGCACTAATGGTGCTGAACAATCATCAAACACTGACGAAGGCAATACTACACAGTCCGGTACAGAGACAGCAGGAACAGAGGAAACTCCAAACGAACTTGCGCCAAACTTTGCGGACTACCGCATTACATTCGAAGCCACTTGGAGCGCCGAATCGCATCCCACGCAATTTCCAGCAAGCGCACACTTCTCCGGTTTGGTTGGCGCTGTGCATAACGATCAAGTGACTTTCTGGGAACCCGGACAAATTGCTACAGATGGCATTGAACTGATGGCCGAAACGGGAGGCAAGTCGATATTTCTGAGTGAAATAAATAGTGCAATTGATTCTGGTTATGCACTGTCTGCCATTGATGGCCCAGGCATTAGCGTGTCACCTGGAAGTGCCAGTATCGAAATTCGTGTAACCACCGATAACCCGAAAGTCACACTAACAACAATGTTAGCTCCAAGCCCGGATTGGTTTACTGGTTTTCACAATATTCGTTTTTACGAAGATGGGGCTTTTGTCGACAATCTTACTATCAATGGATTTGTTTACGATTCTGGTACTGATAGCGGTGTTAGCTTCACATCAGGAAATAGCGATACACAACCTCGTGGCACAATAATTAGAACAAGCAGCGAGCCAACCGACTCACCATTTGAACAGGGCTTGCCATCAGTTGGTCGGTTTATCATTGAAAGACTATAGTGCAATACAAACCAGTAGCAAACTACCGGTTTAGAGAGCCATTGATATGAACTTCAGTTCCACAACGTCAAACCGACCGCATGCACATCAGTTCCAATTTGGTGATTCAACGATTACAACACTATTGGAAGGTCATGTGGTTCGCAACGACTTGCACCCGTTTGTAGCAACCAACGCAACACCACCTACCGTTCCCCAAACTTGAACATGGCTTTGTCACCACCCTTATTCAAACGAAAGACAAGCTGATAGCATTTGATCCGGGGTTTGGCGAGAACTCACCCATGCCCAGTGCCGGTTTTTTTAATCATTCTTTAGCGCAGGCAGGGCACAAAGTTTCAGACATCGATATGGTTGTTATTAGCCACAGTCATCCCGATCATATTGGCAATCTAATGACAGGTGGTGAGCCAACGTTCCCGAACGCAAAGATTGTTTACGGACGGTCCGAATTTGATTATTGGAATCGAGGTAAAAAAATCTCAGACATGCGCAAACCTACCCTTGCGATGTTCCAACAAGTCGCTGTTCCACTTGCCGACAAAATGCGTTTTATTGAACCAGACGAATCAATCGTACCGAGCTTAACCACGATTAATGCATTTGGCCATTCCGCTGGGCACCTTGCGTTTCACTTTGAACAAGGCAATCAGCGATTGATGATGTTAAACGACACGGTTGCGCATTGTGCTGCATCATTTGCGCGACCGGACTGGCATTTTTCAATGGACGATGACCCGAACGCTGCAGCAACCACGCGTGCACGTCTGCTCGACCTGGTGGCGACTGATAAAATTCCGATCATTGGTTTTCACATGCCATTTCCGGCCGTTGGCTACGTGGAAAAATCGGGCCAAGGGTTTGCGTAGGGGCCAGCGCACTATCAGTTTTATGTATAACACAACCTAATGGCTCACACACGCCGCTAACGGGACGAAAATTGGTGTTACGGCCAGTAGAAATTTCACATCGTCATCTATAAATCCACCGCTTATTTTTCCTAACTGCACAGGCCGATTTTAATGTGATGCCTATATCCAATTAGATGGTGGTGACCATTGGAAATTTGTTGGCAAAGTTGTGTCATTAACTAACAAACCACTTCGTTCTATCAATTCATTAAAAACGAGCTTTTTTCCCGATTAGCGTCAATATACAACTTTATGTCGAAAAAGGCGGACTTGCAGTATTTGTCTACGATAAACTCATGGTCATATCTGGTGCACATGATCAGTGATGACACGTTAAGGTTGAACAGCTTATGACACAGGATGCAACCTCCGATGCGTCGGCAAGCTCTGTAGCGTCCGCAATAGCAGTACATGATCTGCGCAAATGTTTTGACGAGCTAGAGGTACTAAAGGGAATTTCGTTAAGTGCACAAAAAGGCGACATCGTGTCTCTTATTGGTGCAAGCGGCTCAGGTAAAAGCACCCTGTTGCGCTGCATCAATCTCCTTGAAAACCCAACCTCCGGTGACATTGTGCTCAATGGCGAGAAGCTCAAGCTGCGCCCTGGCAAGCGCGGTCTTGTCGGTGCAGATCGACGTCAGGTTGAGCGTTTTCGCAGCCAGTTAGGCATGGTGTTTCAGTCCTTTAACTTGTGGCAGCACATGACCATTGTTCAGAATGTGATGGAAGGGCCTGTACGTGTTCTCAAACGTCCCAAGACCGAGGCTCGCGAACTTGCAGAACAACTTTTGACTCGCGTCGGTCTGATTGAAAAACGTGATGTTTATCCTGTGCAATTGTCGGGCGGTCAACAACAACGTGCCGCTATTGCCCGTGCTCTGGCTATGCAACCAGAGATTATGCTTTTTGATGAACCAACCTCAGCCCTGGACCCCGAACTTGTCGGTGAGGTGCTAACTGTTATTCGTGAGTTGGCAGCAGAAGGTCGCACCATGTTGTTGGTCACACATGAAATGCGTTTTGCCCGCGAGGTGTCGAGCAAAGTGGTTTACCTGCACAACGGGCAGGTAGAAGAAGAAGGCACGCCAGACCAAGTCTTTGGCGACCCACAAAGCGACAGATGCCGTGCATTTGTCAATTCAATACATCAGTAGTTAAACCAACTTGAAACTTTAAACAGGAAATAAAATATGAATCAACTATTCAAAACAGCACTAGCAGCATCGGCATTAGTACTCGCGTCAAACGTTGCTGTGGCCGATGTAAAAATCGGTATTGCAGCTGAACCATACCCTCCATTTGCAGAAAAAGCTGCTGATGGCAACTGGCAAGGATGGGAGATCGAAATTATCGATGCAGTTTGCGCTGCTATGGAAGAAAACTGCGAATTAGTACCCGTGGCATGGGACGGTATCATTCCGGCTCTTTTGTCTGAACGCTTCGACGCGATCATGGGTTCGATGTCCATCACTGAAGAACGCATGAAGACGATAGATTTTTCAAACAAGTATTACAGCACCCCTGCGGTCATCGTCGCTGCTAAAACTGCGGATATCTCAAGCGATCCTGCAAGCCTTGAAGGCATGATTGTCGGCGTGCAAGTGTCCACCATCCATGCAAACTATGTAGATGCGTATTTCTCAGACAAAGCTGAAGTAAAAAGCTACGCAACGTTTGATGAGCACAATCAGGATTTGTATGCAGGACGTGTTGATGCCGTGGTTGCCGATAGCCTGGCGCTACAGGATTTTCTTAAAAGTGATCAAGGTGGAGACTTCGAAATAAAATCCGAACTCAGTGATGTTTCAATTTTTGGACCTGGCGTTGGTGCCGGTCTGCGTAAAGGTGATACCGAGTTAGCAGAAAAAATAAATGCAGCGATTGATACGATTCGAGCTGATGGCACGTACGACAAGATTTCAGCAGGGTACTTTGACTTCAATATCTTTGGTGACGAGTAATCGCCCGGTAAACGTTTGGTAGTCCATGGGCGGTGCCGGAATTTTTCGGCACCGTACCTTGATCTTCATACTTAACGATATAGTCCTGCATGGAAAGCGCGTTTGAATATCTGGCGTTACAGCCACCTGGCTGGGGTGGCAACCTGCTGCGTGGCCTGGTCTCGACAATCCAGATCGCACTGGGAGCTTACGCGCTTGGCCTATGCCTCGGGTTTCTAGGCGCTCTGGGCAAAATTCACGGCGGCCCGGTCCTGCGCTGGTCACTTGAATTCTATACAACCTTAATTCGTGCAGTCCCTGAATTGGTGCTTATTCTGTTGTTGTATTACGCAGGTACCGATTTGTTAAACGCCGCACTGACGGGTTTTGGTTTTGAACGGATTGAAATCAATGGCCTATGGGCCGGAATCTATGTCATCGGGCTGGTGCAAGGCGCCTATTCAACCGAAGTCTTTCGCGGTGCAATCAATGCCGTATCTCACCAACAAATCGAAGCTGCTAAAGCCATAGGTATGTCGCAATCTCAGATTTACCGGCGTATCACTATCCCCTTGATGTTGCCGTTCGCACTGCCCGGTTTGTCTAACCTCTGGTTAATCACCACCAAAGACACAGCGCTGCTAGCGGTGGTGGGTTTTAGTGAACTGGCCCTGGAGACCAGACAGGCTGCAGGTGCTACAAAAGAGTATCTGCTTTTTTACCTTGCAGCGGGCGCACTGTACCTTGCGCTAACGTTGGTCTCGACACTGTTGTTCTCACTGTTCGAGCGGCGCTTGCGTCGCGGCGAAGCAAGGCTAAGCTAATGGTCTGGGATTGGCTGCCAGAATATGCTCCACGCTTTATCGAAGGCATTTGGCTAACGCTGCAACTATTGAGCCTGTCTATTTTCTTTGGTATGGCTCTGGCCATCCCCATTGGGCTGGTGCAGGTTACCGGGCCCCGGCCACTGGCCTGGTTGGCTCGCGCGTTTTGTACCATTATTCGTGGCACACCACTGCTCATCCAACTTTGGCTGATCTACTACGGCATTGGCTCATTGTTTCCCTCTATTCCTGGTATCCGGGAAAGCATGTTATGGCCAATCCTGCGCGATGCATTTCCGTATGCAGTCGTTGCTTTTAGCTTGAGCGTTGCAGGCTACGAAGGTGAGGTGATGCGCGGTGCTTTCAAAGGTGTTGCAAAGGGCGAACTAGAAGCTGCACGCGCTATCGGTATGACACCTTTTCAAGTATTGCGTCGTGTCTGGTTACCACGAGCCCTGCAGAATGTATTTCCGACACTGGCCGGTGAATTTATTCTCACCCTGAAGGCAACACCGTTGGCGGCCACAATTACTGTTTATGAAGTCTATGGTATTGGTGCGATCGTTCGTCAGGAAACTTATCGCATCTACGAACCGCTTTTGTTCGTAGCAGGAATATACATCGTTATCACACTGTGTTTAGTCTTGTTTTTTCGGTTTCTTGAAACAAGGCGTCGGGCACCAGCTCCTTAACACAAAATTTATAAATCATAAGGAACAACATGGCAGGTAAAAGTTGCACGTTCTCACACGCAATTTGCAGAGAACCTTCACAAAGTATCGTTGATGGACTTCGTGCTGTAGACACAGGCTCACCGAGCTTTGAGATTTTTAAACAGCACCATAGCGATTATGTCGCAGCGCTGCGTGACACTGGAGCAACAGTATCAGTGCTCGACGCCAGCAACTCATTTCCGGATTCAGTCTTTGTAGAAGACGCAGCAATTTGCCTGCAGGAGGGCGCTGTAGTGATGCGACCCGGTGCGCCAACACGTTTAGGCGAAGCCGCTGAAATTGCACCTCATCTTAAGAAACTCTATGGTGAAGTGCACCATATAAAGGGTGAGGGCTTCATTGAAGGCGGGGACATACTCACAACAGAACGCGAAATCCTGACCGGCCTGTCTGCAAGAACCAATAAAGCAGGTGTGGATGAATTCACACGCCTTGTAAACGACTGGGGCTACAAAGTACGTGTTGTGGATACACCTGCCGACGTGCTGCATTTCAAAACAGACTGCTCTTTACTAGATGAAGAAACTGTCCTGTCGACCCAACGCTTGAGCGCTACAGGGTGTTTTAAAGGGTACCACGTTATCCATACTGCTGATGGTGAAGAAGCTTGTGCAAATTCAATACGATTCAACAATCTTGTTATCATGCCTGCAGGCTTCCCCAAAACACGCGATACGCTAACTCAGGCAGGCTTTCATATTCGAGAAGTTGGCAACACAGAAGCTGCAAAGCTTGATGGCGGGATGTCCTGTTTGTCGCTTCGGTTTAGTCCTGCATGCTAAAAGTCCTCGACATGCGAGTGAACTGCGTGGCAATTGTGCTAACAAAACACGATTCTAGCAACGGTCTCTATAGGTATCTACTTCAAGTTGGGACACCTGCGCTTCGAATATACCCAGCTCTTGTCGTTTGCAGTTAACGAAAGCTTCGTAGAAAAGTGAAGGAAGAATGCTTGCAGCCCAAGTACTCTCGGAAAACAATCGGATAGCATCTCGCATATTATCGACAACAGTGGGGTAGCCCAAGTCGTAGCACGCACCTTCAACCGATGCTACCGGTGCGATATTTTCCTTTATACCTTGACTGGCTGCCTCCAAAACAGCAAGTGCCACAAGGTATGGATTGGCATCTGCACCCGCCATACGATACTCGATGCGTCGTGCACCAGAGTTACCTCCAGGGATTCGCACAGGGACAGAGCGGTTGTCATATCCCCAGACTTTGTTAACAGGTGCATAAGCATTTGGCTGCACGCGGCGATAACTGCTTAAGTGCGGCGCCATGATTAATTGCATTTCATCGATGCGTTTTAGTATGCCTGCGGCTGCATTTGCAAGCCCTTGCGTACCTTCAGGCTCTCCATTGTCAAAAACATTTTTATCCTGTTGGTCGCAGATGCTGAAGTGCATATGCATGCCACTGCCATCAAGATCAGGAAACGGCTTGGCCATAAACGTTGCACCCAGTCCGTGGCTGCGGGCAGTATCACGGATAAGGCGACGCATAAATACAGCGTTATCGGCAGCTAACAAAACGTCGTTGGTATGTTCCAGATTAACTTCAAACATGCCTGTACCGTTTTCTGAGTTAATTGATGTGATGTTAATGTCAGCAGCCAGGCAATTTTTACGAATATCGCTAAGAAAGTCTGCGAAATGTTCCAGATCATTGATCTGAGCATTTTCGCGCCCATACAGTCTTTCGCCGCTCAGCGGAGAAAGTGGATGTTGCAACTGATCTTGTTCTGGATCAAACAGGTAGAATTCTATTTCGAACGCTACAACGGGATATAAGCCTTGAGCTGTGATTCGCTCAAGTGATGCAATCAATGCATGTCGACAACTTGTTTGTACTGGCGTGCCATCCTCCATCCAAAAATCGCAGGGTAGAATAGCACTGCCCGGCGCAAGAACTGAAGGCACGGGTGCTCTGCCAGTGGGCTTTAATACAACATCGCAATCACCGGTTTGTTTGATCTGCGAGCACCCTTCTATGTCATCCCCCAAGATATCAACTGTCGCCGTTGATAACGCAATGCGGATATCGCCAGTAATTAGTTTATTAAGTTGCGCGACCTGAATGGACTTGCCACGCATGATGCCGTTTACATCGGGGGCTGCGAGTATAAGCGTATCAATATCAGGATGCTCTACTACCCAGCTTTCAATTTCACTAGTCACGCAACAGCACCTCTAACTAAAAAAAAGGGGCGATTGAGGCGTCGACCAACGCTTCGCTGCCTGGATTTGCGTGATGATGATTGGGTCATGGTGCGCGCTTTCACAAAATCGAAAAATGCCGCGTCAGCGCGGTGAACTGGCTCGAGTCTAACTTAAAAAATTGAAGCAAACTATTAATTTGTACTCAGCTATAAAAAATGCGATAGTGGCCAAAATTGTGTTTCCTGAGATAACGTTTTTGGGCCTGAAAAAGAAGCAGAAAACCGTGCGACTCACGTCTTTAAGCCATGTTCCATCACAAGCTGCGCGCAGATACCACCGATCAGACGCCCTAACCGCGCTACACAGTGTCTCTTGTGCACTCAGCAAAAATTATAAGTTGATGGTTGAGACATCTGCGTGAACGAAAGCACTGCGCGTGGACTAACGCAAATCAGCATACCTTTTTTGTTTACTATGCTGCTGTTGGCCGCGCCAATAGTTTTGTTGTGTGCAATGAGCTTCTGGACGCAAGACTTTCTCACTATTGACAAAACACTGTCAATCGCCAACTACAAGCAAGCCTGGTCTGAACCGATCTATCAAACTTTAATGCTCCGATCGTTAAAGATATCCATGATCGTAACAGCGCTAACAATATTGTTAGCTTATCCAGCCGCCTACTACATGTCGTTTGTGGTTCCCGATAAACAAAAATCACTGTGGGTGTTTCTGATCACAATTCCATTTTGGACAAGCTATCTTATGCGAATCTATTTATGGAAAGTGATTCTGGGTTACAACGGCGTGGTGAATGGCAGCCTGATGAATCTGGGTGCCATCGCAGAGCCTTTGGAGTTTATTCTCTACAACCAGTTAGCCGTGGTTCTTACACTCAGTCATGCCTGGTTACCGTTTGCAGTTTTGCCTATATTCGTGGCAATGGAAAAAATTAATCGCGGCTACTTAGAAGCGGCACAAGACCTGGGTGATTCTGCGTTCTGGCGCTTTATACGCGTAACGTTGCCATTGTCAATGCCCGGCGTCATTGCCGCAACGCTAATCGTCTTTGTGCCAACCATAGGCGATTATGTCACGCCTAAACTGGTTGGCGGACCAGACGGATTAATGATCGCCAATATGATCGAACTGCAATTCAAGAAAGCCAACAACGCACCACTTGGTGCAGCCCTGGCGTTGTCCGCTATGTTGTTGGTTACCGCCGTGGCAGCGATTTTCGTCTGGTTAAACCGACGTCACCTGTATACAGAAGGGCGAACATAGTGAATAGCGCACTTCGTCTTTATATAATCGTCTTCGTTCTTTTTTTATATGCGCCCACTTTACTGTTACCGCTGTTTGCGTTTAACGACAGTTCAATCATTGCGTTTCCACTCTCGGGCTTTACGCTTAAATGGTTTGGCGTTTTATGGCAGGAGGCAGGGCTACAATCAGCAGCTGCAAACAGTTTAATCATCGCCACTGCAAGTTCAATCCTGGCTACAACACTTGCCTTACTGGCATCTTCCGCATCGGTCAGGCACACTTTTCCGGGCAAAGCGCCCATGATGGGCTTTATAATGGTGCCTATGTTTTTGCCAGAAATTATTGTCGGGGTGTCGCTATTGACGATGCTGGTTTTGGCTGGTATGCCCTTATCGGCTTACACGATAATATTGGGGCACACCCTAATTTGCACACCATTTTGTATTGCCATATTGCGCTCATCTTTTCAGCATCTTGACTCAAGCATGGAAGAGGCCTCACTGGACCTGGGTGAAACACGCGCATCAACATTCAGGCGCATCACACTGCCGCTGATTGTACCGGGCGTTGTATCCAGTTTACTTATTGCGTTTACGATTTCTCTGGATGAATTTGTTATCGCGTTTTTTCTGTCCGGAACTGAGCCAACCCTGCCCGTTTATATTTGGTCGCAACTTCGCTTTCCAAAAAAAATCCCAAGCATTATGGCACTGGGTACGGTGCTATTGGTGGTATCGGTTTGCCTTTTAAGCCTTTCAGAAGTTGTAAAGCGCCGAAACGCGCGTCGACTGGGTCTTGATAACAGGCCCGGGATTTAATCGTTATGATTGAGCTGCAAAACATACAGAAGTACTACGGGCAATATCATGCGCTGCGCGATGTCACCTGCAATATCGCCGAAGGCGAGTTCTTTTCATTGCTTGGCCCATCGGGTAGTGGCAAGACTACTTTACTACGCACCATTGCCGGGTTCGAGAAACCGGACACTGGTGATGTAAAGATTGATGGGCAATCAATGGCAAAAGTGCCACCAAACAAACGCCCCACAAACATGGTGTTCCAAAGCTACGCCATATTCCCACACATGAATGTGGCGGAAAATGTCGCTTATGGCTTGCGCTCGCAACGGCTGAATAAAACAGATACAGCAAGGCTAGTTCGAGAAACGTTAGCCAAGGTTGACCTGATTGGATATGAAGATCGCAAGCCACACGCAATGTCTGGAGGGCAACGCCAGCGCGTGGCCCTGGCCCGGGCAATAATATTAAAACCCAAAGTACTACTACTCGATGAACCTTTATCTGCACTTGATCGTAAGTTACGCGAAGAAATGCAATCTGAATTGCGACGCTTGCAGCGTAGCCTGGGCATCACCTTCGTACTTGTTACTCACGATCAGGAAGAAGCACTGACCATGTCAGATCGTGTCGCTGTTATGTTCGAAGGCAGTATTGCGCAATTGGATTCACCCGAAACCCTGTATCGCCAACCGGCAAACAAGCAAGTCGCCGAATTCTTTGGTTCCATGAATGTGTTATCAGTAGACGTGCTCGAGCAAGCGGCAGGTGATACAACAGTGGACGTTGAGGGTTTAGGCAGCATCTCCATCGCCGCAGACCGGATACCGGCAAATGCTTCTGGCAGGCCACTTTGTGCAGGTGTTCGACCAGAGTCGATGACGGTTCTGGATGAGGGCGATACCTCGGCGGAAAAACAAACAGAGGCTGTGATAACCGAAGTAGAGTACCGTGGCGAACTAACGTATTACGATGTGAAGTTTGCAACAGCACAGCAGCCTGTCTGCGTGTCGATGCGTAACTCGACTACTCGAAAAATCAAAAAAGCAGGAGACACGGTCCGCATTGGCTGGGGCCGTGATTCAGTTGTACTTTTAATTGATCAACAGGTTAGTTAATCAGTTAAAACACTCATTAATAAGCTAGCTAGTGCCCATCCAGAAACGACGTTTTTTGATTGAGGTTATATCGTTTGCTGATGTTGACGTTCTTTAGATTGTATTGCATCGGTGCTGCCACCGCAATTTCGTCGTTTTTGACCTGGTTTACTGATTTTTAAGCGTTAGCTACCATCAGGAGACATCTATTCTCTCCT
>Ga0209187_1001839_pt1 | contig 22594 bp, 19 predicted proteins | sample BantaG_FD_187430 | JGI IMG/M metagenome (GOLD analysis project Ga0209187, IMG submission 187430) | Marine algal microbial communities from Bantry Bay, Ireland - BantryBay_4 metaG (SPAdes) (version 2) | ecosystem: Host-associated > Algae > Red algae > Unclassified | place: Bantry Bay, Ireland...
GATGGTGATTAATTCTGTTTTGTCCAAAATGAATTTTTTGTCCAAAAGTCAGTCAGGATTTATTTTAGATATTCTTCTATTATTTCTAAGTCTTCGAGGACGTCATAATTTCCTTCAGATGTCTCGCGAGAGAAGTCGTAACGAGAAGAGTTACCGCTATCAATATGAGAAGGATTTTAATTGGCTATCATTCAACGTAAATTTAGTAAAGCAGAATAGTAGCCGTGATATAATGAGGATTATAAGATATACTCAGGAGTAGTATACAGTGTAGGTCTAAAGAGGAAGATACGTGTAGCTTTTGTGGAGCACTCGATGAAAGGCAAAATAACCAAGAAGATATATTTCAGTACAAATCTTGAAAGAGAGGCTATTCAACTTTTAGAATACTATCGACTAAGATTCCAAATGGAATATCTATTCAGAGATGCAAAACAACATAAGGGTCTTGAGCATTTTCAGGCAAGGAGTAAAAACAAACTTGATTTTCATTTTAATGCCTCTCTCACCGCAGTGTCGATTGCTAAGGTAATATCAAGAAATGGTCATAAGAAAAATACAAGAACCAAAGTCTCTGTCTCGGATGTAAAAACAGAAATGCAGAATAGAAATATGATAAGTAGAATATTTTCAATGTATCGTATTGATCGAAAGTTGATCAAAATAAGCAATAGATATCGTGATCTGCTTAACTTTGGTAAAATCGCAGCTTAATTCTTTACCGAACCATTGTTAATAAATGATCTGGGAAACAGGTTTGGGTTCAAAGAAATTTTGGAAATAGAACTATCCAATTTTTTTATAAAGTCAGATTTAACTTTTTGGGGCCAAGAAGTTTCTAAGTATTCAAGTAACTTTCTAAGTTGTGTTTCAGCCGTTTGCGTTAGTTTACCGTTTCGGCTCACACTCTATAATCACTCATGAAAGAATCATAAACTACAGTTAGATTATTCATACTTTCTTCTAATGCTTCGTCAATTTCATTTTTTTTCTCATCTGATAACTCTTCCCAAATGTCTGTTTGTCCATTTGAAGTTTGGAAAATTGACTCTATTTTCTCAATTATTGTAGGGTTTTCCGTCTTTAGTAAGAGCTGTATTAGTTTTAATTTCTCTGTTTGAATACTCATCCTCTTTTTATTTTAAAGATACAATAATTTAATTTTCAATGTTTGCTTTTTTGACTTATCATTTTGTTTTCCAATTGACTAAATTTTAGTGTAGTGGTTTATATATATTGATGAGACATAACACAGATATATGCGTAACTACTCACAAGATAAACAATCGCAACTTTATTACCCTAACTGACTAATCCATTTAGGATATCTACCAATCAATAGGCCGATAATCCTTAAGAAACTTCCCACACCAATGCTTGCCCGTATTGATACCATCGAATAATGGATCCAAAACCCTCGCTGCCCCATCGACAATATCTAATGGAGGCTGAAAATCATGGAGTTCTTCTTTCTGCTTTGCTAAAGCTATTGGATCTTCGTCGGTAACCCATCCTGTATCTACGGCATTCATATAGATGCCATACTTGGCAAAATCTGATGCTGCTGTATGTGTCATCATATTCAAAGCTGCCTTAGCCATATTGGTATGTGGATGACGGTCTTCTTTTTTGAATCTATGGAACTTACCTTCCATCGCTGATACATTGATGACATGTTTGATCCCAGTGTTTTCTTTTTTCATCAGCGGAGCTAATCTATTACATAATACAAATGGGGCAACGGCATTAACCAATTGTACTTCGATCATCTCAGTCGTATTGATTTCTCCTAATTTTAATCTCCAGCTATTAGTCGTACGTAGATCTACTTGTTGTAGATCTGCATCTAACTGTCCTATTGGAAATACCTCTTCAGGACTTATAGAATTATCTATACTGTATGGAATCTGTGATAGTTCTGCAGATGCTACAATTCCTAAGCCAATCTGATTACCATGCCATGTGACGGGCAGGTTTTTATTTTGACTTTGGATCGCATTGACATCTGTGTCTCGCAACAGACGTATACAGTCATTATGTTCAGTCAGCAAAGTCTGGACGTCTTCGGATAGTTCTGAGAATTCTAATTTTTCATTAGGCATCAGGTGCTTATAGAATCCCGCTGGTCGCCTTACCGTCTGAGCAGCATTATTAATGAGTACATCGAGTCGGTCATATTTCTGTTCTATATAGTTACAGAATAATTCTACACTTGGAATATGTCTGAGATCTAAGCCATGAATATGTAAGCGATCTTTCCATACACGATAATCGGGTTCTTTGCTATAGCGTATTGCGGAGTCGATCGGAAATCGGGTTGTTGCGATAACTGTAGCGCCTGCTTGTAGCATCATCAATGTGATATGGTAACCTATCTTCAGTCGTGAGCCTGTCACTACTGCTACCTGATCGGTCATATCCGCTCTCTGAAATCGCTTAGCATAATTAAAGTCTCCACACTCTGTACACATAGCATCATAGAAATGGTGGAGATACTCATACTTCGCTTTGCAGACATAGCAGTTGCGGGGTGAGGTGAGCTTTGTCTTGTCTATATCTTCCTCTTTGGGAGCTTCTAGCATCTTAGGAGCGACGAATATACTCGCATCTCTCGCAGATCTTATACCTGTCGTCTTACGAGCATTCTTATCTCCCTCTCGAGATTTATTCTTTTTTGCTTTGCGCAATTCCTTCCTACGCTTGCTGTACTCTATCCTATCGGGCCGAGATAATAATCCTGCAGCTTTCATCAGTTCTATCCTTAATGCATCTTCCATATCTGATAGCTGAGAAGCTTCAGCATTAAGCTGCTTTAATGTATGGAGGCATTGCTCTATTGCTTCCTTACTAATAGGATTTCCTGACTTATCTTTATTTTCTTCTGACATGAATATTACTCCTCTTCGTCGCTATCTATTTTATCTACTAAGTTTAATATCCACTGTATAACCTTAGGACTTAGATACTTGGCAATACCTGCCTTACGCTGAGCTGTCTTAAGGATATTGACATTTTTATAGCCCATATTCATTGCTTCTGCAGCATTAATATATTCGTCCCAATCATCAGCTGTGTACATGTCAAATGTACCTCTCATAATGTCTAAGTCTGTGGGGTCGTTGATATCGTATTCTGGCATGAGATATAATTGTAATTGGGTGCAAATATAGTGATAGCTCATAGATTGTTAAGCCTCGATGAAATTCTGTTTCATTTGAATCAAATATCTACATCTCTATGATCATCACTTAACATCACTTGTGACAATTTCATCCCAAAAGAAGTAATTAAAATTATCTTTCCCATAGTAGACAAAACTTGATGAATCCGGGTTTGAAGCCAACTCAAAACTTTCTACATCTGCTTCTTCAATTATTCCATTTCTGGAATCGAAAATATGATATTTATCTTTAGCATATATAGACTCTCCAAAGGTCTCAAAACTTGCTCTATCGACAGAATCCAATTTAAATATTCTAATACCATCTGAAATATCGTATTGGTAATAAACTGAGTTTTTATCTGTCCAAAATTCTCCATGATCAACTATAGACTCAACATGCATATTATCACCTAACTTATACAAATAGCCTAAGCCATCATATCTACAAGTAAAATAATGAAAAGTAGAATCTTTCTTATGTTTATAAATTCTAAGTTTGACCCATTCGAATTCCTCAGATGGAATAAAATTGTCGATATTATCAAAGCAATCTTTCTGCGACGACCATTTATTAGCTTCATCTTCATCCCCTTCCACCTTAGGAACTATATTTTTTTTATCCTGATTTTTACATGAGAATAAAAACGATATTAAAAGGAAATAGAATAATATATTTTTACAATAATGAGCCATTCTACCCTCTCCTTCTCTCAAGCAATATCATCATCATCAAACTTAAAACAATCCTTTCTTCATCATCGATGTCAAATTGCGACAGCTGCTCTACATCAAACTTTCGGCCGAGCATAGACGGCTGCTTCTTAAGGCGAGCTATGATTTTATCATTTAAATTTGTTACGATGTAAGATGGATTAAATAGGTAGCCTGTCAATAGACCGAGAAAAGGAATCTCTCCCAGGATAGAATCCAAAACTTTGACCCAGCCATTTTCTTCTCTTATTGAGTATTGCTCTTTCTCATGCTGATCTATAATCTGGTAGTGAGCTTTCCATATAGAGGCCCAACCCTTACGAGTTATCTTACCTATCTCAGTACCGTTGTGATCTTTAAGACTGTAGGCTACTGAAAAATCCAGCCATCTATCGGCTTTGATTGTGTAATTGATTTTTGTCTTAGTATCATCACTATAGATACTTATATCCTCTTTGAGTTTGAACATCTTTTGCTTGACATATGCTATAACATTTCCGTTAGCATCCGTTGCAGTAAAATCATTAGATAAAGTAGATATCTTAAATAAGAATTGGACTGGAAATTTGATTGACTGCATTAGCAATTTAATTTATAGACAACTTCTAATAAAAATTCTTCTAATATTGATCTATACATAACTATGACTTCATTCCCTTTTAGGTAATCATGGCTCTTCTCTACACTTGCAAGAGGTTCTATATCTTTATAAGCATCTTGCTCTACATAGAAGTACTTTAGCCCAGCTTGTTTTTGTTTTTTGAAAATGTCCACATAGTTAATTATCCCTGAACCTACCTCTGTAAAGAATTGCTCTTCTGTATCATCCATATCTTTCACATGCCATACTGGAAATCTTCCAGGATATTTATTAAAGTATGCAAATGTATCTGCATTTCCTTTCTTTACCCAGTAGTGATCCATTTCGAAAAACACTTTATCAGCATCTGTACTATTTAGCAATATGTCATATGGTACGTCATAACCAAACTTTAAAAACTCAAAATCGTGATTATGATATCCTAAGTTAATATCATATTCGTTTGCTATCTCTCCACATTTATTGAGTAGTTCTGATAACCTTTTGTAGTCGTCTATACTCTTACGTTCATCCTCACTTATCCAGCCTAATACTAAGGATTGAGTGCCTACCTCTTTTGCATCTTCTATGGCCTGCTTCCACCCATTGGTCATGCTACCTACAAACTCTGGATTGCCCACACCCGTCTTAGTATGACTGCTTCGAATTTTCAATCCCAGATCAGAAATCACTTTCTTAAATTCAGTGGGTTTCATACCATAGAAGGCTCCATTTTCATAACCAGCAGATTCTATATCTGTATATCCTATATCTGATAATTTCTTTAAGGTTCCCTTGGGGTCTTCTGCCATCGAATCACGTACTGACCATAGCTGTAATCCAAAATCTGAAAGTACATTGATGTCAGTGACTTTTGAGTTTTTGATGATCGATTCTTTGGCTTCTTTGATTGTAGTTTCAGTTTTACATCTTAGCATCATCAGTGAACCTAAAGCAAGTGTACTGTTCCTAGCGAATTTTCTTCGTTTCATATTGAGTTACTGTTAGATACTCAATATAAGATTTAATTTAAAATTCGCTTATATGAGAGAATGGGTATTAGGCCAAGTTGTTTTTCTAATGTGTATGTATAAAAACGCGTTCCAAAACCCGGCATACTATTTAGCTGTGCATTATAATAGGCATCATTCAGTCTATTCGTTACATTTTGAATGTCTAAAGTCAACTCATTTTTTTGTTTCCATTCGTAAGCTACTCTCATATCTATTCTATAGTAGTCAGAAAGTTGTCTTTGATATATTTGTTCATGGAAAGGTTGATTCTCATATGCACCTCCACGATAATGACAAGCAAAATTGATCAAAAAGTGATCTCCAAATTCTTTAGTAATCGTCAGGTTATATATCTGTCCAAAATTATTAGTGGCATTAAATCCCTCATAAGTAGCATTGAAAAAAGTAGCATTTGCATTAAGATATAGATCTGATCCTAAGTCAAAGTCTGCCATCATTTCTATACCATAAGTCTCTCCATGAGACATCTGATCAAAAACGACAGGCACAGAGAAATCTATCCCATTCATAACAGGGCTGTAAAGTATTCCTGTCGGATAAATAGCAGCAGGCAAATCATATAAATATTGGTAAAATGCTCGTGTAAGCAATCTATACTTTTCCTTCTTCCACTTTAAGCTTAATGAAGTGGAAGCCGTTTTGCTTCTATCAAGTTGCAAATTAGTTGTCACAAAAGCCAAACCATATAAGAAAGGAGAAAGCATCTGAGATTTCTGTGAAGCATTCAATTCGATAATTATAGGATCAGTAGAATACTGTAATTGCAGATATGGTTCTATCGTCAATTCCTGATTATAAGTGTCATAAAACAAAGCCAAAGAAGAATTAATATTAAATGACTTACCATCAAAGTTTTTCATTTTATTATAAGTAACATATGGTTGTATGGTCAGGTAATCATCATCAAATACACTTATTTCAAAACTTTGTAAGCCATTGTAATAAGAGGCATTTAGTCCAGTCTTAAAATTATTTAGCCTGTATTCTCCATGATAACTCAGCTTCATATCTTTAGATAAAGTACTTGTCGATACATCATCAAAAAGGACATCACGAGAATCTTTCTTAGTCGAAAAAAATAGACTATGATTATGCTTGTACTTTCTGTACTGCAATCCATGTATCATGATCTCCGACTGGTAATTAATCTGTGACAAGTCTTTCCGAGTGGCATCAGGAGTAGGATTTTCTATAGCGACTTTGTCATTTGTACTATTAGCTAAGAGTCCGATGTATTGTAGATATTTTGTTATTCCCACATTAAGAAATACATCTTGGAACTTAATCGACTCTCCATCGAAATCTACACCGAGATCTGATAATAATCCTACTGTACTGTATCTGGCATGAGCTTTTACTTTTACTTTTCCATCATTAGCATATCCAGCTTCTAAGCCTAAGAGTCCTAGCTTAAAGAATGAATTATCTCTTCTAAAATCTCCATTACCAAAATGTAAATCAGCAACGCCTCCGAGGGCATTAGGCAATCGAGAACTATAAGGCTGACCAGAGAACTGAAAACTATGAATTGTCTCCATTGGAAAAGCCAATACACCTCCTGCACTGGCACTGGACTGGTCACTTAATGTTCCTGCATTGCTGAGGTGATTAGGATTGACAATCTCAGCGCCACTTATCGTCCAGTTAATATTCTCAGATGGTAATCCTCTATATACGATTCCATTAGCTTGATCATTCTGTGTTGAGATTCCTGTGTGTCTCAGTAGAACTCTGGATGGATCACCGAATGTCCCTGCAATGTCTTTTGAGTACTGATCTACTATTATGGAATTAGATCTTTGAGTTAGGATGTGAGTTTTTAATGGATGGATTGTTATCCGCTCTCCAAAACCACATGATGTAATTATTGATTCTAATTGAACTTCCAACATTACTTTATCAGAAACTATATTTATTACTTTATTATAATCCTCATCATGATACTGCTCAATACAAACTCGGTATTTGCCAGGATTTAATTTTTTAAATTTGAACTTACCGTAGAAATTTGTGGTAGTCTCGACAACCAATGTAGAATCTTGAAACAACTGAACGAATCTATCAGACACTAACTGTCCTTTCTCCCTTACAACCCCAGAAATAGATTGCCCATAACTCGATGTACAAAAAAGAAAAAAAATGATAATGAAAAAAAATGATCGCATGATTTATATTGAAGAATACAATTTTGCACAAAATAAATAACAGCATCTTAGATGCCGCCTTATAATCCCAACGATTTATTAATCAGATTAGTATCAATATCAGCACCTGCAAAATCATCAAAGGCCTTATCTGTCACTTGTATGATATGATCTGCTATAAAGGCAGCACCTTCTGTAGCTCCCTGCTCAGGAGATTTAATACAACACTCCCACTCCATCACAGCCCATCCATCATAGCCATACTGAGATAACTTACTGAAGATCGTCTGAAAATCTATCTCTCCATCACCTAATGATCTGAATCTCCCAGCACGGTCACCCCATGACTGATAGCCTCCATACACGCCTTGCTTTCCCGTCGGGTTATACTCTGCGTCTTTCACATGGAATGCTCTGATACGTTCGTGATAATGATCTATGTAGGCTATATAATCTAATTGCTGTAGGACAAAATGACTTGGATCATATAGCAAGCAAGCTCTCGGATGATTTTTAACTTTCTCTAAAAACATCTCATAAGTAATCCCATCGTGCAGGTCTTCTCCTGCATGTACTTCATAACACAAATCGACACCACACTCATCAAACTCATTAAGTATAGGCGTCCATCTTTTCGCTAATTCTGTGAACGCCGTATCTATCAATCCCTCAGGTCTCTGCGGCCAAGGATAGACATATGGCCATGCCAATGCTCCTGAGAATGTTGCATGTGATTTAAGATCTAAATGTTGCGATGCTTTGGCTGCTAATCTTAATTGATGAATGGCCCATTTCTTTCTCTCATCAGGCTTACCCTTCACAGCGTCGGGTGCAAATGCATCGAACATCGCATCATAGGTAGGATTCACCGCCACTAACTGACCTTGTAGATGTGTGGATAATTCTGTAATTTCTAATCCATGTGCATTGATCTTACCTTTCAGCTCATCACAATATGTCTTACTCTCCCCTGCTAGCGCCAAATCTATAAGTCGAGTCTCCCATGTAGGTATTTGGACACCCTTATATCCGAGGTCTGCCGCCCATTTACATATGGTGTCTAATGAAATAAATGGTGCTTCATCATCCATAAATTGCGCTAAAAAAATCGCAGGTCCTTGTATCGTTTCCATCTGTATTGTATTAATATAGGAAGATAGGAAAGTAGCTTAACATATCATGTACGATACATAAAAAAACCAGTCACCTTATACAAGATAAAATGACTGGCCTTATAGGATCGATCAACATAACACTAATGGAATATGCTATGATAAAAATTACTTTTAGCTAATATTGTTTTTCACTTTCCATAGTATGATAAAAAACAGTTGTTCTATAAGATTAGCTAATTGTATTACAATCAAGATATGATAGAATATGTGATTCGTCTTCCTAAACAACGTGTTTAATCAATTATTAACAAGTACAATTGACTTATTAGTGCTTAATTAAGAAGACTTTTTGATATGATTTCTTTATTAGTCAGCTTCGCTTGTTCGCGAACCGTTATGCCACCCACCCGAAGCTGATGATTCGACAGGCTCAGGACAAGTTGTTGGGGTTCACTCACTGCCAATTGACGTTTAGTCAATCAACTTCGCCATGCGACGAACCTTTTGCTCGCCCACCCTCAACTGATCCTACGACAGGCTCAGGACAGGTTGTTGGGGTTCACTCACTGCCGATTGACGTTTAGTCAATCAACTTCGCCATTCGGCGAATCGTTCGTTTCTCCACCCGAAGCTGATGCTTCGGTTCACTCACTTCAAAGCAAGGTTTACTTGCTTTGATCATGCCTAAGGCATGACCGTTCACTCCTCTTCAGAATCAGTGGTTATTAGTAAGTTATGATCATGTAGTTTTTTGAACCACTTGATTACCTTTTTCATATCCTTATTAGATACTCTGTCCTCGTCGTAATCAGGAAGAATACTTTCGAAATATTCTTCTATCTCATGCTTTTCGGCTTTGACACTGACAGGGGGATTGTCAGGTAGCTTATCTAGCATGGTCTTAAATATGTCTGGCAACGGTGTAGAATCCTCCAACGTATATATCGCCACCGTACCGAGTGGTGTAAACTGATGTTTACGAGTAGAATAAAAGTTTGACTTCCCTAAGGAATCCAAATTTTCCAAAACCAAACCATTGGTTCTTGTTGCTATTAATTTAAATAGACCTCCCTCTCCTGATACTGATATATATGGCTCTAAATTCATTGTCATTTATTGATACGTCAAATGTAGAAAGAATTGTGCAATCGGTTTGCGAATTTCAATAACAGGTTTACGGATATTTGGATAAATTATTTCATGTTTGTTCTATTCAACAGACAATCAATAGTTACGAGGAATTCTACCTAAATAAAGTCGCATTAGCCTTCCAGTACTTTGTTGTATGAAGTTAACCATCTCAGTTCTCCGTAGCTTACTTTAAATGGTATCTTTTTAATGAGCTCTGTTAAGTTTAGCTCGTTGTTAGCTTGTACTATGGGAAGAGCGCTTTCGACTTTATACTCCTTCATTACATCGAAAATAGAGATCTTCTTATACTCTATTAATTTGGCGATATGCGACTCTATAGTTCCTGTGGTAAGACCTCTTTCTTTAGCAATTATAGCTATTGCTTTGCCTTCTTTATACATGTTAAATGTAATGTTAATAGTCTCACCCTTTGGCCTTTTTTTGATTTCATTTTGCTTAATCTCTCGTCTATCGTGAGCAGGTGTAGATAGATATACTTTCTGATTTCTATAATTTAATTTATATAGATTTTCTATAGTTCTCCAGATCGTCTGCTCTATACTATCGAGTATCCTAATATACTTTCTTGAGTTTTTCTTTACCGTATACTCAGCGGCATGCTTAATGATAGGCACCACTAATAAGCTATGCAACTGATCTGTAAAATAAGTGATGGCCTTATTAGTTCTCTCTTGTACAAACCCCTTTTCTAATTCCTTATTTACAAAATATGAATCTAATTTAGATTGAAAGTTTTTACCTACAAGATCTATCTTGGCAACATCCACTTTTATATCTTTTACAAACATCAAAGCATTAGCTTGAGATGGGATATCTTCATCTTTAATGTATTCTTCCAGAAGATCGATTATGATACTTATATTCTGGAAATCAAAACTTGTTTTTAGTTTATAGTCTTCATAGCTCTCTTTTTCTTGAGACAATACTTCAGAGATGCTTTCGGATAGTTGGTTCTCTTGTGTGAACGTCTGGACCCGACTATCCGTAATTACATTGGCTGTCATGATCTTAGAAGACAGTATCAGTCCTTCCAATGATCGGCACCGACTCAGTGCTACATACAATTGTCCACTTGCAAACGTACCTTCCAGATCTAATATTACCTTATCAAATGTCAACCCCTGACTCTTATGTACTGTGACTGCCCATGCAAGTCTTAGTGGGTATTGCGTGAATGATCCCACTTCCTTCTGGACGATCTTACCTTCTGATTTTTCTACCTCATATTTGAGTTTCTTCCACTCTACTTTTTCGACGATGACGCTGTGCTCTTTATCATCTTTGACCTTGATCGTGGTTGCGCTAATTTCTGTAACCTTACCTAACTTACCATTATAGTACAATCCCTCCTGATGGTTCCTGACAAACATCACCTGTGCACCCACCTTCAGCTCTAAGGACTCATTATTAGGGTAAGCGTTCTCTGGGAACATTCCAGTTACTTCTGCTGTAAGCTTGGTCAGTTTACTTGGCAACTTTGCTAACTGATCCTCATTAATCTTCTGTGCCTTCCTATTATGAGTGGTTAATGTAATTGTGTTACTGTAATCAGGATTGGCATTAAAATTTTCATTTAGTTGAGCTATAATCTTTTCATCTCTGTGCCCATCTCTTACACTATTGAGTATATCGATGAATGATTGATCTTCCTGACGATATACTTTCTTGAGCTCTACGATGACGGCATTGGCTTCTTGCCAAACTAAGGAATCAAAAAAGTAAGGACTTTTATAATAAAGAGAAAGTACGTCTTGTACGTTATTTTTTACAACAGGACTCAGCTGATATAGATCTCCGATCACTAACAACTGAACGCCTCCAAATGGCAAGCCATTCCGCCTTACCCGACGCAGAGTCTGATCGATGGCATCGAAGATATCCGCTCTGACCATACTAATCTCATCGATCACTAACAGCTCTAATTCTAACAATAAATCAAGCTTAGCCCTATTAAATTTCTGATGCTTTCCCATCTCCTTACCATCATAGAACAGATCCAGATCATGTCCTCGATCGCGGTAAGGGATAAAGGTCTTAAATGGAAAAAGGAATAATGAGTGTAAGGTTATGCCTCCTGCATTAATGGCTGCGACGCCTGTAGGTGCTGCTACGATATACTTCTTATCCGTCTCTTTGAGCAGTTCTAACAATAGGGTTGTCTTACCTGTCCCCGCTTTTCCTGTCAGGAATATGTGTCGTCGGGTGTGCAGAGCAAAATCTTTAGCGATGTCTCTCTCCCAGTTCGTTGTATTATTATTCTCAGCCAAATTTTACCGATGTATATCTGCTCAAAGATAATATTCCTTTTAATTAAGACTATCCTAAAGATGTAGTCATTGGCTTATTAGCGTCTTTTTCTCTTTCTACGCTTAAGTTTCTTGTTCCACTTTTCCCGATCTTGCTCTATTCTTTCTAATCTTTCTTGAGCATTAAGATCATTATAATTTCTATTCTTATTCGTTTTTTTGGTTTTGGGGTCTATCCCTCGCAGCAAATCACCAAGCCAACCACCAAAATTATTACCTCTTTCTTTGCGTTCCTCTCTTCTAAGGTAAGCAGCATAATCCTCTTCTTCCAAATAGTCAGGACATTCAAAAACAAAGTCGCTCCCAGCTTGTCGAGGAATTTTTTTCTTAGCATAAGCGTACTCTAGTAGTGCTCCGACCATCGGAAGAGCTGTACGACCTCCAGAGCCAGTGCCAAGATTTCTAAAATGCATACGACGATCATCTGTTCCAACCCAAGCCCCGATTACAATGTTATCTGTATAGGCTATGAACCATCCATCGGACTGATTCTGGGTCGTACCCGTCTTAGCTCTAATCGCTGAGGGAATATTATACAGTGCATGTAATCGAGCAGCCGTGCCCTTAGTCACGACACCTTCGAGCATTGCGTTAATCTCTGACAAATGCAGAGAGTCCACGACAGCTTCTTCTTCTTCTATTATATCTGTAGGCCGAATGTACAATGTATCACCATACCGATTTTCTATCCTCTCTATACAACTCAGTTCCTGATGGTACCCATTATTAGCTAATGTGCTATAGGCTGTCACCATATCATGCAAGGATACATCTGATGTTCCTAATACGATGGACGGCACAGGATTAAGTGGACTCTTAATTCCTAATGCCTTTGCTAAGTCTACTACTTTGTCGATCCCTGCATCAAATAAGACCTGAACAGAAACTGTATTAACGGAATGGGTTAATGCGGACTTCATCGACAGGTAACCTCCATATTTTTCGTCAGCGTTGCGTGGTGTCCAATCTTGATAAGAAGTATAATTACGTAATTCGTTCTTATAGAAATCACAAGCAGACTTCCCTTGCTGGAGAGCCGCTAGATACACAATGGGCTTAAATAATGAACCCACTTGACGAGGGCTGGTTACATTATCATATTGGAAAGAACCATAATCATTACCACCCACCCAGGCTTTGACATTGCCCATCTGTGGATCAGCTGCTAAGATACCTGTGTGCAATAACCTAAGATAATGTTTGATAGAATCGATCTTTGTCATTTTGTCTTTCACTAATCCATTCTCCCATGTCCATACTTGTCTTTCTTCTTCTTTTGTAAATATTTCTATCGCCTCAGCATTGCTCTTCCCTGACGCTCGTAGCGATTTATAATATGGATCTGACAGTATCTTGTCATCTATAATACGTGTGCCCTTTCCATACATGCGTCCCCCTTCCCAGCTTCTCTCGAATATATTCTGCAGCTTTCCCATATGATCATACATAATCCGCTCAGCTGCAACTTGCATATCAAAATCTATCGTCGTGTAAATCTTCAGTCCATCATATGGTAGTCTAAGATCTTCTTTTCCTTCCACCTCTGTGCTATCCTGCCAGTTGCGGAATTGCTGAGAAACGTATTGCTTAAAGTATCGTGCAAAGTCCTCCTCTTTAGAAAGTGGTGTATAGTCTAATGCCACATCTTGAGACATCAAGCCTATAGTATCCGTCGGCTGTAAGTAATCATACTTAAGCATCTGCTGGACGACTACATTTCTTCTTCGCTTAGCTCTATCGGGATAGTTACGTGGACTGTAATAACTTGTTGCCTTAAGCATCCCTACAAGTGTCGCAGACTCAGATAAGGTCAGCTCTGATGGAGGCTTGTTATAGAATCGCTTAGAAGCCACACTTAATCCAAATGCTCTTTCTCCGAATGACACGGTATTAGAATACAGAAGTAGAATTTCTTCTTTGGAATAGACTTTCTCAATACGCTTAGCAATAGACATTTCTCTGAACTTATTAATGACCGTACTTAACATCAAGTACCTCTTACGAGGAAATAAGTTCTTAGCTAATTGTTGTGTGATAGTACTTCCTCCTCCACTGCGATCTTTACGTAACAAAATAGTCTTAAATAAAACTCTCATCAGACTCTTATAGTCTACACCACCATGTCTAAAGAATCTGGCATCTTCAGTTGCCACTAATGCATGGATATAATTTTCATTGAGATCTGCAGAACTTAATTGAGATCGGTTCTCTACATAATATTTGCCAATAATCTGACCATCAGTGGCATACATCTCTGATGCTAATGGGTTCTTTATATTTCTGAGTTCTTCTGCACCTGGTAATGACCCGAAGGCTCCAAGACTCACAAGAATCCTGAGTATAAGAATGAATAGTAATAATAAAAATAAAATACTCCCGACAACCACGCCTACCCTTTTGGACATAGATAGGCTGAGAAAAGTTGATTTTATTTTAATGAAATATGCTTTGATAACGCTGATGGACTATTATGGTTACATAAACGGAAAAGATACATCAGTTTATATAGGAATCGGAATTTATTTAGATCTATTCTGTCAATACCTTATTAAGAAGCACTATTACTTATATCCTAACACAAAAATGGCCACCCATATAAATGGATGGCTTTACAATTAGCGCAAACTAAGTTGTTAATTCTTAATAATTATCTGGGTCTACGAGACTTCAATATATTCCATTTCTATGGTATAGAATCCAGTAAAAGATCTGGTTAATAAAAGGTAAGTTCTTGATAACTAATAAGTTATAAATAAACTATATGCAAAATCATATAGAATTTGTAACTTGGAATATCTCGAATACTATACATTAGGACATTACACCAACTCTTTGATCATGTGTACATCACATCCACAGTGTCCAGTATAACCATGAGAGGAAGGTAATTTTTGGAAGCCATACTTAGCGTATAATATGCCAGCAGATTTCATTCGCTCTACAGTTTCTAAGTAGCACTTTAAGTAGCCCATAATTGCTGCTTGTCGCAGTAATAAGTCCATTAATTGTCGACCATATCCCCGACCTCTTAGTTTCTGATAGAAATACATCTTTCTTAACTCGCAAGTGTTGTCATCTGCACCAGTTAATGGAGCTATGCCTCCACATCCGAGGACATTATCCAAGTCATCAACAATTACAAAGAAAACATGCTTTTCCTTATTGTAGCTGATGTACATATTCTCTAATTCAGGATCAGAACTCGAATAACCTTCTCCTATACATCCATAATCTGACATTACAGAAACAATTAACTGACTGACTTGAATATTATCTTTTTCTTTTATGATTCTTATGCTTATAGATCGATCTATATCTTCAGCCATCTATATGTTCGTGTCTTTGCATCGGTGTGAATATTAAAGAAATAAATTCCTTGAGGTAGGTGAGAGATATCGATTTTGCAATTCTTGGCGGTTAATAGATTTTCCATTATAGTCATGCCGTCAATCGATGTTATACTCCATCGTCCTTTCTGCAGTAGGTTACAGACTTCTATATAATCTGATGCGGGATTAGGATATATATGGATATCATCATGATCTACAATCTCAGCAGAAGTAATATCTGTGTATTCTATATATCCATGAATGTCTTCATGCTTAAGCCGATAATAGTGTATTCCTTGTGATGGTGATATATGCATGTAAGTGTCATCGACCTTATCACTATCTATTACTATCTCGTCTAATATATCGAGTGATCGAAGATCTGTTCCATGTTCTATCGTAATCTTTCCTCGGAAGCCGTCTTTTCTATTCCATTGTAATCTAATGTCTGAACCATCTACTGCTGCACTTAAGTCGACAATAGAATTAATGGCTAATACTGAAATGGCACACTGTGCCGTGAGTAATGACTCTCGTGACTCCTCTATGGTAGATCTCATATAATCTCTCTGACCAGTAGTAAATAAATTCATGCAGTTATCGTCTACATATTGCATAAAGTTCATATACATGAGACCATCGCCTGTACTCGTACAGTTATCATACTCTGGAGATGTGGGACATCCATATATATCATCACTCTGTGTCGGCGTATCTTGGATATCATCATCTCTATTACAGCTTCCTGTGTTATTCCCCCATGGATGCTCCAGCCCTAACCAGTGTCCTATCTCATGAGTACCTGTCCTACCTAGAAATGTAGGAAGTATCGGATTAGGCATTGTCGTAGAACCTATTGTGAAAAACGATAAGATCACCGCATCAGTCGAAGCGATCCCACCAGGATACTGAGCATATCCTAAACTGGAGAAAAAATTGCAACCAGAATTTTCTAATCTATCGATGCCTACAACTGTATATACATTCATGTATCTATCGCGATCCCAAATAGTGGGGCTTATGATATTCTGATCAATATAATCCGTCGTCCAGCAATCGGCCTCATTGACGCCAGATAAGTCATTGATATGATGTCTAATGATACCAGAACTCGGTTGGAAATCTTCATCAATAGTCGTCAGACAAAATGATATTTCTGTTCCAGAAGCTACTGACTGGAATGCAGATGGCGTCTGATTAGCATCTATATTCTCTCTATTAAAGTCTGCATTAATCTGAGCAATCTGAGCCATCACAAGATCATCAGAAATGTTCTCTTGGTCACCTACGGGGTCTCCATTATGGATAATATGGAAGACCACAGGTATTATCATAGTGTCACCCCTCATATCCTTATTAGGATGTAATAATCTATAGGCAATTTTTTCTTTGAGCTGTTCTCGATTTTCCTTGTATACTGGATTGTCTACTATTTTCTGTGCATAACTTATATCTGTAGCACAGCGCTGAGAATAAGTATCGATTACAATCGTAATTAATAAAAACACGAAAATATATTTGATGCTTCTCATGATGATAATTATGCCTCGTTATATATCCAATTCAAAGGTAATGCAGCTTTGCGCTTAAGCTTGACATTGTATGCCATTATATGCTGAGTAGAGATTGCAACTATTCTGTTGTCATTCTTACTAAATATTCTTGTCTCCAATACCATCCTATCATCTAATATTTCGCTTTTCTTGACACCTAATATGACTGTATCTGGGAATGATACAGGCCTGATATACTTACAATCCTGCCAAGCAACAATGGGACTGATATCATCCTCTCTCATAAGCTTTCCGTCATTTAATTGCATGAAGTATTCTACCCTTGCTGACTCGACCCACTCAATGTAGACCACATTATTCACGTGGAATGCCGTGTCTATATTTCTCCACTCGACGGGAACTTCTAATCTTACTTGAAAGTCGTCCATTTATATATTAGATAATTTTATAATATGAAATTACGCTAATTATTGTAATAAATGGGATTAATTAGGGTATAATCTCGTATCAAACGTGAGGACAAATCCTTATCAATTAGATATATCTCCTCAATTACCTTATAGCTTTTAAGATTTTGTGTGTTCCTTATAATCTAATGATTCGATAGTAAAACTAATTCTGCTCAGGTGGAAACATCTTATTTTTTCTAATTTCTAATTTTCTGGCCTTCACATCAAACTTGTTTTTCTTATACAATTGTATCAGCTGATCGTAGGCATCTTGGCGATAATATTCTAGATCTACAACTTGCTCAAATTTCTCCATTGCTAACTCATCTTTTTCTGCTAATCTCGCAACTACCGCTGCAGTATATATCGTAGAAGTATCAGGTCTTGCAATACGCGGAAATTTTATTTCTACTTCGTTAATCTCAGTCGCTGCATTGTAATATTGATAAGCCACTTCATAATTTCCGAGAGTATAATAATCAGCGCCTTTAGCTGTTAGTGCTAACTTAACATCATACAATAAGAGTAAAATATTATATCTGTTCTTATCCATTCGATCATATATGAGAGCTCCTTTGTAAGTATCTATAACTTCGTCCAGGTATAAGTCTAAGTTTTCTGGGCTTTCGTAATCTGGGGAGAGTATTTGTTCCTTGATGACTTCGGCTTTGAGGTATAAGGCTAATCCATTAGATAAGGCCTCCTCATTATCAAACAAGGTTTCAGTTGCTTCTAATAATTCATCTAATCCAGCTTCAGATTTTTCTGCTTGATAGGTCTTAAGTAAGGCTTTGACTTCGCCGATCTCAAGGTTCTGACTGATGCCTTCTGTTTGTAAAAAAATAAATGCTATAAAAACTAATAAGTACTTCATAAGGTGTTGTGATTTTTGATATGATGTGATTCTATCTATAAGAATCTAATACAAATGTATGTCCTAGATAACTATATGGTCATCAGATAAGTCTTAAATTATTAATAAAGTATTATCATTTCTTTCCACAAATAGAAACTTTAAGAAATATATAGGTCTAAAGATCAGAAGACAGACATTAATATATGTGTAACTTTACATATTGTATTTTTATATAATTTATCACGATATCACTTAAGAATAATTAAATGAGAAAATTAACAATATATTTCCTCTTAACATTAGGGCTTATCTCTTGTGACCCTAAGGATCTACAGCGGGTACTCGATACAGTGGGCACAGCTGGATTATCTAATCTTGACGTGGCTAATGGACTTAAGGAAGCCTTAGAATTTGGTGTAGATAACAGTGTAGATTTCCTATCTGCTAAGAATGGATTCTACCAGTCCGCTTACAAGATATTATTACCCGAGGAAGCTTATACAGTTATCAATAAGCTGAAGATCATTCCAGGATTCACTAATCTGGAAGACGAGCTACTCAAAAAAATAAATTATGCAGCTGAGGATGCCGCTAAGAAAGCAGGACCTATATTCGTCGATGCAGTCAGAGGCATCACATTCGATGATGCTATGAATATATTGATGGGCGAAAAAAATGCAGCAACACAATATCTGCACAATAGAACCTATAATAGTCTTTACTCAGAATTTAAACCAGTGCTAGATAATTCATTGAATTCTTTCGGTGCATTAGGACTGTGGAGCGATGCCGTGAATGCTTACAACAAGATTCCATTCATTAATAAAGTGAATCCTGATCTTTCGGATCATATTAACACCAAAGCATTATTTGGACTGTTTGATCTAATAGAAGTAAAGGAGCAAGGTATCCGTAGCGATGTATCTCAGCGTACGACTAAGTTATTGCAGGAAGTATTTGCTAAGCAGGATTAGATAGTTATGTATATGGGAGCCAAGGTTATAAGGCATTAAGGGTTTATTAGAGACAATAAATGATTTACGCTAATCTATCATTATAATTCCATGTCAGTATCTATTTCTCGTTGTAATTGTATCTGACATTAATATAGTTCTTAATGCATTAGTTAGGGCTAATCATTAACTTGCGTGCTTTTTATACCATTTAAATTTTAAGGTGTCGGAAAAGATTATAGAAGAGAATTTGTTAAGATTAAGGCAAAAAACGCAGTCATAGCGATAGCTATGATGAGTATTTTTAACGCAGAGATTGACTAATTCTATTATAATATAACCGACATTCTAATATTTAAATGGTATTATAACCATCAGGTACTATGGACGTCAAAACACATTATAAGCCCAATATTAAATACAATACAAAAGGCTTAAGTGACAAAAAGCTAAAAGCGCTCTACTTAGCGATGCTAAAGCCCCGCCTGATAGAAGAAAAAATGCTTTCTCTTCTTAGACAAGGCAAGATCTCTAAGTGGTTCTCAGGTATCGGACAGGAAGCTGTCTCTGTGGGATGTGCAAGTATCCTAACTGATGACGAGTGGATATTTCCAATGCATCGCAATCTGGGCGTATTCATAACAAGAAAAGTCCCGCTGACTCGATTATTCGCTCAGTGGCAAGGTAAGCCGGATGGTTTTACATCAGGAAGAGATCGATCATTTCATTTTGGCACTAAGGAATACAAGATATGGGGAATGATTTCTCACTTAGGACCACAGTTGTCACTAGCGGGAGGCATCGCATTGGCACATAAATTAGCAGGCGAAAAAAATATCTCAATTGCATTCTCAGGAGAAGGTGGTACAAGTGAGGGAGAATTTCATGAAGCACTTAATGTTGCTGCAGTATGGAACCTGCCAGTCATATTTGCCATCGAAAATAATGGTTATGGATTATCTACACCTGTCAGCGAACAGTTCAAGTGTGAGCATCTTGCAGACAAGGGAATCGGGTATGGCATAGAAAGTCATATCGTAGATGGAAACAATATTGTAGAAGTATACACGACCCTATCTAAAATTGCCAAAAGAATAAGAAAAAAACCAGCGCCTGTTCTTATAGAGTTCAAAACATTTCGGATGAGAGGACATGAGGAAGCTTCTGGTGTAAAATATGTCCCGCAGAAACTAATGGATAAGTGGGCTCGACTGGATCCTATCTCAAACTTTGAGAATTACCTTCTCGATAAGGATATTCTGAGTGAGAAGGAGGTAACCGAAATGAGAGCTACCATAAAAAAAGAAATCAGCGACGAACTAAAGAAGTCTAACAAATTACCAGAATTAAAAGTCGATCAGAAAACAGAAACTGCAGAGATATATGCCCCTCATATAAGTAAGAGCATTCCACCACCAAGTAATAAGTCAAAGTCAATAAGGTATATCGATGCCATCACAGAAGGTCTGGATATTGCTATGCAAGCATACCCTGACACTGTGCTTATGGGTCAGGACATTGCAGAGTATGGAGGTGTATTTAAAATAACAGATAGATTCGTCGAGAAGTATGGTAAGGAGCGAGTTCGTAACACGCCGTTGTGTGAGAGTGCTATCATAGGTATCGCATTAGGACTAAGTATGAAAGGTATCAAGTCTATGGTAGAGATGCAGTTTGCAGATTTTGTCACTTGTGGCTTTAATCAGATCGTCAATAATCTTGCTAAGATCCACTACAGATGGGGACATCCAGCAGATGTCGTCCTTCGGATGCCTTGCGGTGGCGGTATGGGTGCAGGTCCTTTCCACTCGCAGACTAATGAGGCATGGTTTGCTCATACTCCGGGACTTAAGATTGTATATCCATCTAATCCGTATGATGCTAAGGGCTTATTACTCGCCGCTTTTTCTGATCCTAATCCGGTGATGTTCTTTGAGCATAAAGGCATGTATCGTTCTCAAACAGGAGATGTCGCCGAAGGTCATTATGAGATAGAAATCGGTAAAGGCAAGCGTGTACAAGATGGCGATGATGTCAGTATCATCACTTACGGTATGGGTGTACACTGGGCTACAGAAATATGCACAGAACATAATATCGCTGCTGACATTATAGACCTGAGGAGTCTGCAGCCTCTGGACTACAGCATAATAGATGAGACTGTTATGAAAACAAACAAAGCAATCATTCTACATGAGGATAGTCTATTCGGTGGTATCGGTGGAGAAATTTCTGCATATATATCCGAGCACTTATTCGAGCACTTAGATGGTCCAGTTATCAGAGTGGGTAGCTTAGATACGCCAGTACCATTTAACCCACAGCTGGAAAAAATATACATGGCCAAACATCGATTATTAAAAGCAATAGAAAAATTAAAAAATTACTAAAATATCATGAGCAAGATGGACTTACATAACATCATCACTAAAGTCGATAAGTATAATCAGATCTTAGATAACACTAAGAACTACAGAGCCAAGTGGAGCACTGAAATGAAAAAAACGATTAGCGCTACTTTAGAAAAAATAATCAAAGACACTAAGCTTAACGCATACATAGAATACAAAGATGATATAGAGAATCTGGAGGTTATTAATTTTTCTCTCGGTACTGAAGTGAGCGGTATTGCAGAAAAATTCCCAGGTAATAAAACTAAGCGTCCATTTATAAAAAATAATGGAGCACTAATCTTTCAGCAATTATTTAATGGAAAGCTAATGGTAATGATTCTATATCCATTCATAGAAGGATACGGACAACCTAAGCCACCAAAGAATGTGGAAATCGTCAGACCAGAGGAGCTTAAGAAAGAATTTGTTATCCGTTATGTAGAAGAGTTCTTACAAGAGGTTATCGAATGGGAAGACTTCGATGATGATGTACCAGAAAAGATGGGTATGAATCCTATAGGCTTTGGCAGTGGTAATATTATCTTGGAAGAATAATTATAAATTATACCATTTATATTTTAAGATGTCGGTTTAGATTATAGAATAGAATTTGTTAAGATTAAGGCATGAACGAATGATTTCGTTGCAGACGAATCGAGTATGACAATACTCGAGGGATGTTCAGAAGTAATCCAATCTGCTTACACTCAGTTTATTACAATGTTATAAATTACATCATTACTCAGTAATTGGATAAATACAGCCTATAAGGGGGTACGTGCCTATCAGATTTGTCATGATTTTTGTAAAAAATCCCGCCAAATCCCCTCAGACTTTATATCCTAATCCCTGCAATTCTTGCAGGGCTAAACATAATGTAATCCCTCTGGGATTA
>Ga0209187_1001843_pt1 | contig 22541 bp, 23 predicted proteins | sample BantaG_FD_187430 | JGI IMG/M metagenome (GOLD analysis project Ga0209187, IMG submission 187430) | Marine algal microbial communities from Bantry Bay, Ireland - BantryBay_4 metaG (SPAdes) (version 2) | ecosystem: Host-associated > Algae > Red algae > Unclassified | place: Bantry Bay, Ireland...
CAATACAATATTTCCCTTTACTGCTATTGAGCTGCTTAGCATACTGGGTTGCCAATTCATCCCAAGGGATCAACTCTGCCAATTTTACCCATCGGTTATCTTTATCTAAATGCTGTTCAAATGGGGTACTAAAACCCTCCAAAGTAAGCTGATTTGCTGGTGTATACTTAACCATAAGTGCACAATTTTAAGCTTCAATATACAAAATAGCTTGCACTTATCAAAATTAATAAAAATAATTTATCTACGTAAAATGTTGATAAATAATAATTTATGAAAGAAAAAATGATGGTTTGAGAAAGTCAGCAAGCCCTAATTAAGTTATTTCTTCATTTCTTCAAATAAAACGATCAATTAAACAACTTCACTTATTAATTCTACACAATCAATTATTATCTTTGTAATCTAATTATTGAAAATGAGTGTTTTAGTAGATAAGAATTCAAAAATAATAGTACAAGGTTTTACTGGTAGTGAAGGTACATTTCATGCTGGGCAAATGATTGAATATGGTACTAATGTAGTTGGTGGTGTTACACCTGGCAAAGGTGGTAAAAACCATTTGGACCGGCCAGTTTTTAACTCAGTAGCAGAAGCAGTTGCCAAACAAAGTGCAGATGTATCTATTATTTTTGTACCACCTCCGTTTGCAGCCGATGCTATAATGGAAGCTGCCGATGCTGGCATTAAAGTAATTATTGCCATTACAGAAGGTATTCCAGTACAAGATATGGTAAAAGCTAAAGCATTTATTGCAGATAAAAATTGCCGTTTAATTGGGCCAAACTGCCCAGGTATTATAACGCCTGGTGAAGCAAAAGTTGGTATAATGCCTGGCTTTATTCATACCCCTGGTAAAATTGGTATTGTAAGCCGATCGGGCACACTAACTTACGAAGCGGTTGACCAAGTTACAAAAGCTGGTATGGGGCAAAGCACTTGTATTGGTATTGGTGGCGATCCTATAATTGGTACAACTACTAAAGATGCGGTTCAACTTTTAATGGAAGACCCAGATACCGAAGGCATTATAATGATAGGTGAAATTGGTGGGCAAATGGAAGCAGAAGCAGCCTATTATGTAAAAGAACACGGCACAAAACCAGTTGTTGGTTTTATTGCAGGGCAAACCGCACCAAAAGGTCGTACAATGGGGCATGCTGGTGCAATTATTGGTGGCAAAGACGATACCGCCGAAGCCAAAAAGAAAATTATGGCAGAATGTGGTATTACTGTAGTGGATTCGCCAGCATTTATTGGTAAAACAATGGCAGAAGTAATTAATTAATACTAATGCTTTTGCGTTTTGCTTTTATATGGTCAATAGCTACATTAGTTACTACACCATAAAGCCAGGTATCAACAGCATCAACGCCATCGTACTTTTTGTAGTTGTTAACTGCCCGTTGAAGTGCAAGTGTAGCAATCAACTCCATTTCAATTTCATTGTTTTTAAACAATTTGCCCAAGTAAAGTTTAATATTATCTTTTTCTAAACTTACTTTTGTTGCAAATTGTTCATCAGTTAATAAATTCCTTTCTATAGCTTTCGGGGAAGATTTTAACTTACTGATTTTCATCTTAAAAATTTTTATAACATAATCTTTACCAAAAGTAACTGAAAAAAAAATAATATGCTAATGCAAAATCTTAAAAATAAAAACATATTACTAACAGGCGGCAGCAGAGGTATTGGTGCTGCTATTGTAAAAAAGTTAGTAGCATGTGGTGCAAACGTAGCCTTTACTTATTTTTCCTCATCAACAAAAGCAGATGCACTTATAAATGAATTAAAAACAGACAATACAAAACTAAAAGCCTATCAGTCCGACGCATCTGATTTTGAAGCCGCAGAAAAACTAATAGAAAGTGTATTAGCCGACTTTTCAACTATTGATGTTTTAATAAACAATGCAGGTATTACTCGAGATGGTTTGTTAATGCGTATGAGCGAAGCCAACTGGGATGATGTAATGACCAACAACCTTAAATCGGTATTTAACCTAAGCAAATGCGTTATTAAACCAATGATGAAACAACGCAACGGAGCTATTATAAATATGAGCTCAATAGTTGGTATGCGTGGCAATGCTGGGCAAACTAATTACGCAGCTTCAAAAGCAGGTATAATTGGTTTTACTAAAAGCTTAGCGCAAGAGTTAGGTTCGCGCAACATACGTTGTAATGCCATTGCCCCTGGTTTTATAGCCACCGAAATGACGGAAGAATTAGACGAAAAAGTAAAAGATAACTACATTAGTAATATACCATTAAAACGTTTCGGTACTGGCGAAGATGTAGCCAATTTAACAGCATTTCTCGCATCTGACCAAGCAGCTTACATAAGCGGGCAAGTAATTAGTATTTGTGGTGCTTTAAATTGTTAAAGATTGGTTTGTAATAACCAGCGTGTCCATAGAAACACTTTTACATTTATTTTTCAATTTTTTATTTAACTTTACTAAATGAATATTCAATACATATCAGACAATGAGGGCAAAACAACTGGTGTTTTTATTCCTATAGCTGCCTGAAACGATCTAAAAAATAAGTATAAACATATTGAGCAAGAAAATATAAAAATTCCTCAATGGCATATAGATGAAATAGGCAATAGAATAGCTGAATACGAAAAAAACCCAGAAACAGCTTTAAGTTTTAATGATGTAATGAAAGAAATAAAAGAAAACCTATAGGTAAAAAGTATATTACCAATATAATCAAACCTAATTGCCCATAAATCGGAATATCCTTAATCTTATCCAACTTTCCGCTTGTAAACCAACAAAAAACTAACTAAACTTGCATAAAAAAATAAATACTATGCAACCTTGGCGAGCAAACTTTATAAACGGTGTAATTTTAGCAGTAATGGGCTTATGGGCAGGCTTAAGCAGCCCCTCCCCCACCGCATTTATTCCTTTAGTTTTTGGCATTATATTTTTAATTTGCACCCCTTTTATGCGCAAAGGCAACAAAATTGTAGCACATATTGTAGTGCTGGTAACTTTATTAGCCATAATGGGTTTTGCAAAACCACTAATGGGCGCAATTGACAGAGGCAGCACAATAGGCATTATACGTTTATCCGTAATGATTTTTAGTTGTGTAGTAGCCCTAGTGGTATTTATAAAAAGCTTTATTGATGCGCGCAAAGCTCGTTAATTACAAAAGCATCATACCATTAATTTTTTTTAGAAGCGAAACAGTATTACCCGAAAAAAGGGCAGTCCCGCTTTCCGTTCCTTCCGCAACCCTATGGGTGTGCGGAACCACTTCAATCGGGGCTAGTTTAAAAATTTTAAGGCGCGCAACAAGCGAGCTAAACAAACTGATAACATAAAAACCCAAAAAATATGAAAGTTAATAGCATCAAAACATTAAAGCAGTTAAAAAAAAGCGGCTGGCAATCAAAAACAGTAAAGCAAGAATTACGCAACAACTTAATACAGCGCATAAAAAATAAACAACCCGTATTTGAAGGCATAGTTGGTTTTGATAATACCGTTTTGCCCGATATGGAACGTGCCATATTAAGTAACCACAATATACTACTGTTAGGCTTACGCGGGCAAGCCAAAACCCGTATTGCCCGCTTAATGGTAAACCTGTTAGATGAATACATACCCGTAGTTGCTGGCTCCGAGTTAAACGACGATCCTCTAAAACCACTTTCAACATATGCCAAAGATACAATTGCAGAAAAAGGAGACAATACCCCCGTTGAATGGCTGCATCGTACCAACCGCTATGTAGAAAAATTAGCCACACCCGATGTTTCTGTAGCCGATCTTATTGGCGATGTAGATCCTATAAAAGCAGCCAACCTGCGTTTAAGTTATGCAGATGAACGTGTAATACACTTTGGCTTAGTACCAAGGGCGCACCGCTGTATTTTTGCCATAAACGAGTTGCCCGATTTACAGCCACGTATACAAGTTGCACTATTTAATATATTGCAAGAAGGCGACATACAAATACGAGGTTTCAACTTGCGTTTACCGTTAGATATTCAATTTGTGTTTACCGCCAACCCCGAAGATTATACCAACCGTGGTAGCATAGTAACGCCTTTAAAAGATAGAATAGAAAGCCAAATATTAACGCATTATCCCAGCTCAATAGAAATAAGTAAAATTATAAGCCGCCAAGAAGCAAGGGTAAACGACACACAAAAAGCAATAGTAAAAGTACCAGAGCTAATAGAAGATTTAATAGAAGAAATTGCTTTTGTAGCTCGTGAAAGTGAATATGTAGATGAAAAAAGTGGCGTATCGGCAAGGTTAACGATTACCGCTCGTGAAAACCTTTTTTCAACCGCAGAACGCAGGTGCTTAATTAACCAAGAAAAGAAAACTACTGTCCGTATTAGCGACTTATCAGGTGCAGTACCAGCAATTACTGGTAAAATAGAATTGGTGTACGAAGGCGAGCAAGAAGGCCCTTTTTTAGTAGCCATTCAATTAATAGGTAAAGCCATTCGTAAACAGTTTACTAATTATTTCCCCGATCCGGAAAGCTTTAAAAAGCGCAAGCAAGCCAACCCATACCAAAAAATAATTGATTGGTTTGCCAAAGATAATGTGATAGATTTTTATAATGATATTACTAACGGACATTATAAAAAAACGATGTTTCTAATACCTGGTTTGTCAGAAATAGTTGAAACTTATCAACCCAAAAGATCTGTAGAAGAAAAATTATTGCTAATGGAATTTTTGTTACACGGCTTAGCAGAATATTCATTAGTTGGCAAAAACTTAATTAGAGCAGGTTATCAGTTTAAAGATTTGTTTGGCTCAATGTTTTCACTTGATAGTGAAGGTGATGAAAATTTTGAAGACGAATACTTATAATAATACAATGCAAAATCCTTTAGTACAATCAGAAATTGGTCAACTTCAAAGGCTGCTTATTCATAGCCCCGATGGTGGCATTGGTAAAATAGTGCCTAAAAAAGCGCAAGAGCTACTATATGAAGATATTGTTGATTTGCAAAAAATGCAATGCGAATATGATGAGTATGTAAAAGTGCTGTTAGCGTTTTTAGATCCAAAAAAATTAAACGCACAAGTTTTAAATGAGGTAGAAACGGCGTATGATAATAATTTAAGACCAGGCTTTTTTAACCCTGCTCACGAAAATTATCATAATTCTAATATGGTAATTGATAGTCAAAAAATATTAGAAGAAGTGTTGACACATAAAAAAAACAGACTTAGAATTATTGCTGCTGTTTGTGCTGTTGAAAATGTGTTGTACCAAATTGATTATCTTAATAAAATTGAAGATCCTAAAATACTTACTAAAATTTTAATTTCAGGTTATCATAATAATGAGTATTTGTTTCCCCCAATTCCAAACTTTATTTTTACCCGCGATATTGGTATTACCGTTGGCGACCATCTTATATTAAGTAAAACTGCCTACCAGGCGAGGGCTCGGGAAAGTATATTGGCTAAATATATTGGCAAAAAAATGTTTCCAGAAGGCCACTTAATTGCCTTGCGGCAAAGCAATCAATTTTCATTATTAGATAAAGCCGAACAGATAAACAACAGAATTACTTTAGAAGGCGGCGATGTGATGATGATTGCCAAAGGCCACCTAATGGTTGGTTGCAGCGAAAGAACAACGGCACCGGCAATAATACAGTTAATTCAAAAATTGTTTGCTTTAAATGGTTCATATAATATTGATAAAGTTTCGGTAATAAAAATACCACCAAAGCGCGATTGGATGCATATTGATACAATTATGACTCAGGTAAAAAGAAATACCTGGTTAATATTTGGCCCTTTATGCGATCCTTTAGAAGAAACAAATAACAACTATCAGTTTGAAGATTTGAAACCAAATTACCAAAAAAATAGTGGTGAAGGAGTAAGTGTTTTGCAATATACAAAAGGTAATGCAAGGCCACAACAGTTTAAAAATATAAAAGAACTATGCATAAATATAAGTGTTGTTGATTTTGGCTGTAATGCCAAAGAGGTTCAATTTGTTTATTGTGGTAATCGGGAGTTTCCATATGAAGAACGAGAACAATGGACAGATGCTTGCAATGTATTGGCTTTAAAAGAAGGAGTAGTTGTGGGCTACAACCGCAACCCCATTACTTTGCAAACTTTTAAAAAGGCAGGCTTTAATGTAATTAGTTCTAAAAATTTTATTAACAATTGGGTGGCCGGAAAAATAGATACCGCAACCTTAACCGATACTTTTATTACCATACCTTCTTCTGAGTTGTCACGTGCACGTGGAGGCTCGCATTGCATGAGTATGCCTTTAAACAGAGTAGAAGTTAACCTTTAGCTGTAGCAAATTTTTAACACTTTAGTATTATGATAAAAAAATGGGATGTAATAAGTAGTAGCTATATCTTTTACCACCCTCCATGGGCTGCTATTCGAAAAGATCATTTGCGTTTACCAAATCGTAATGAAATGCCCAATTATTATGTATTAGAATATCCAGATTGGATAAATGTATTGGGCATTACTACCGATAATAAATTTGTAATGATTAAACAATACCGCCACGCTTTAGGAGAAATTAGTTTTGAGTTACCCGCCGGCGTAATTGACGAAGGCGAAAACCCATTACAAGCAGCCAAACGAGAGTTGTTAGAAGAAACTGGCTATGGCAACGGCAATTGGCAACCGTGGACAAAACTTTGCGCCAACCCAGCTACACACAATAATTACACACATACTTTTTTGGTTACTGGTGTTGAAAAAATTCAAGAACAAAACTTAGAAGCAACAGAAGATATTGAAGTACACTTACTTAGTAAAAAAGAAGTTTTAGAATTACTAAACAACAACCAAATTGCCCAGGCTTTACAAGCTGCTGTTTTGTGGAAATATTTTGCGGAGGTGGGTTAGTTTAAATAATCAGGATTTTTTAAAACGCCATAAATTCTTCTAACAAAAAAATAAATGATACTACTGCGGCTTATACAAGCCAATCAGTTTCGCTTCTTAAAAAAAAGTTAAAAAAAATCAACTTATGCCATAATGGGTATAGTGTAATTTTTTTTGACAGTAAAACCTGCTAATTTGTCAGTAAAAATGAAATGGTATGGTATTGGATTAATTGGCACATATACAGTAATTTAAATAAATAAATTATAAACAAAATTAATTTTAAAAATGGCAAAAAGTAAAGTAAACATTACGCCTTTGGCAGACAGAGTGTTGGTAGAACCAGCTAAAGCGGAAAGCAAAACAGCTTCTGGTATTATTATTCCAGATACTGCAAAAGAAAAACCACAAAAAGGTAAAATTGTAGCAGTTGGTACTGGTAAAAAAGATGAGCCAATGACGGTTAAAGCTGGCGACACCGTTTTATACGGTAAGTATAGCGGTACTGAAATTAGCATAGAAGGTGGCGACTATTTAATTATGAGAGAAAGCGACATTTTCGCAATTATCTAAAACAATTCTTTTATAAAATTTTTAAAAATAAAATAAAAAAATAATATGGCTAAAATTATTAATTATAACATTGACGCAAGAGACAAACTGAAAAAAGGCGTTGATGCATTAGCAAATGCTGTAAAAGTAACTTTAGGACCTAAAGGTAGAAATGTAGTTATTGAGAAAAAATTTGGTGCTCCACAAATTACTAAAGATGGTGTTACAGTAGCCAAAGAAATTGAGTTAGAAGACCCGATGGAAAATATGGGTGCTCAAATGGTAAAAGAAGTAGCAAGCAAAACTAGTGATGTTGCTGGTGATGGTACTACTACTGCTACTGTTTTATCTCAAGCTATTGTAGGTGCTGGTTTAAAAAGCTTAGCAGCTGGTGCTAATCCAATGGATTTGAAAAGAGGTATTGACAAAGCTGTAAAAGAAGTGGTAGCTAACTTAGAAAAGCAAAGTACTAAAGTTGGTAACGACAACGAAAAAATAGAGCAAGTAGGTACTATTTCGGCTAACAATGATGCTGAAATTGGTAGCTTAATTGCTACTGCAATGGCTAAGGTTGATAAAGAAGGCGTTATTACTGTTGAAGAAGCAAAAGGTACAGAAACTTATGTTGATGTTGTTGAAGGTATGCAATTCGACAGAGGCTATCTTTCTCCATACTTTGTTACTAATGCAGAAAAAATGAACGCTGAGTTAGAGCAGCCTTACATTTTGATTCACGATAAAAAAGTGAGCCAAATGAAAGATTTGTTACCAGTATTAGAAAAAACAGCTCAAACTGGTCGTCCGTTATTAATTATTTCTGAAGATGTAGAAGGTGAGGCTCTTGCTACTTTAGTAGTTAACAAAATAAGAGGTACGCTGAAAATTGCTGCGGTTAAAGCTCCTGGCTTTGGCGACAGAAGAAAAGCAATGTTAGAAGACTTGGCAATTTTAACTGGTGGTACAGTTATTAGCGAAGAAAGAGGCAGAAAATTAGAAGATGCAGAATTAACTGATTTAGGTAGTTGCGAAAAATTAGTTATTGATAAAGACAATACTACTGTTGTGAATGGTGCTGGTAAAAAAGCTGATATTAAAGCAAGAGTAAATCAAATTAAAGCGCAAATTGAAACAACTACTTCTGATTATGATAGAGAGAAGTTACAAGAACGTTTAGCTAAATTAGCTGGTGGTGTTGCAGTATTATATGTTGGCGCCGCTACTGAGGTTGAAATGAAAGAAAAGAAAGATAGAGTGGATGATGCTTTACACGCCACCCGTGCTGCCGTTGAAGAAGGTATTGTACCAGGTGGTGGTGTTGCTTACATTCGTGCTATTAAATCTTTAGAGAAAATAGAAGGCGAAAACGATGACGAAACTACTGGTATCGAAATTGTGAAAAGAGCCATTGAATCTCCAATAAGAACTATTGCTGAAAATGCTGGTTTAGAAGGTTCTGTAATTGTACAGAAAATTAAAGAAGGTAGTAAAGATTTTGGATTTAATGCACGTACTGAAAAGTATGAAAACTTGTTAAAGGCAGGGGTAATTGATCCAACAAAAGTTACTCGTGTAGCTTTAGAACATGCTGCTTCAATAGCAAGTATGTTATTAACTACAGAAGCAATTATTGTTGACAAACCAGAAGAAGCTGGTGCAGCACCAATGGGCGGCGGAATGCCAGGTGGAATGGGCGGCGGAATGCCAGGTATGATGTAAAGTTAATCTTATCAAAAAAATACAAAAGGAGTTGCAGCGAAAGTTGTAGCTCCTTTTTTTTTGGTTAAATAATTTAGTTAATATGAAGTAACTTTCTTGGACTTGGGAATTTTTGTTTATTGAACATCAATGTTTTAGGGCTTAAAATTGACATACAACAATGTGTTACCAAAACACTTTTATTTTAAATTTTTGTTACTATTCAGTAGAATAGATCAGAAGTCAGGCCGCTTCGCTGTCTTACATCAGATATGCTCGGTTGAATGAGGTCAAAAATGCTTTTTTCGCCCAAATTGTGTCTGACGTCTCATGTCTGATAATGAAATGGTCTGACTTTTTAATAGTTGCGAATTTTTTATACAAAATAAGCATTAGAAAGCAACGAAACGTTTAATCAAAAAATCGCCAACTAATGCCGCCTCTAAAAGTATAATCGGGCGCAGGGTAATTTACTGCAGTATAATAACCACGCTGAAACCAGTTTTGATTTAGGTATTCTACTTTAAAAAATAGTACGGCAGTTTGTATTTTAAAATTAATAAAAAAGTCAAAAGTAGGGTATAAGGGGTACTCAACATTGCCCTGATAATAAAACTGCCCAATAACAGGGTTGTAATATGGCAAATTAAAATTAGAAAGGTAACGTACATCAAAACCAGTATTAAAATTTAAAGCACGTTTAAACCAATTTCCACTATAATAAAATGAACCATTGTATAACCAATTTGGTAAATCAATATCATTATTATTTTCTGTTTGAAAAGTTAAGTGATGTTGCATTTTTAACCAACCAAATTTAAATGCTTTGTTTATCTCAATACGATATAAGTTGCCGTTGCTTGTATTAATGTTTACCGGATTCAAAGCATCATAAAAAAAATAAGGTAGATTGCTAAAGTTAATTCGGCTGGCATTTATGCTTAACTTATATTTTTGGTTGCTGTAGTTAAGGCTTGCTATATTTGCATTGGTAGCATTAAAGTTGTTTTGCCAATTATAAAAGTTACTATCGTAATTTTGGTATAGTAATGCAGCATTATAACTATTGGCTGTTATGCTTATGCCCACCTTACCAAAACTTTGAGGTAGTTGATAGTTGGCCTTAGCTTTTAGAAAAATTTTATTGCTTTGGTAATTGTTTGCACCAATACCATACTGCGCATCAATACTAAAACTTAAAGGACTTTCTACCAAATTATCGGTAGCACTAAAAGCCAACCAGGTATTGTTAAATTTTAAGGTATCTGCAAAAAGCCGTTTTACAGTAATGCGTTCATAATTTAAGCTCAACACACTTTTAAAAGGTAAATTTAAGGCATCATTCTTATTAGCTGTTTTACCAGTTTGAATAAGCGCTAATTGGTTTATCCATTTACTGGTTCTAATACTATCTAAATAAGTGTTGGCATCATACCTTAGTTCGGTAGGGTAAAAAAAATAATTGCTTTCATTCTTTCCTTCAAAAACATGATCTTCTCTTTCAAAAGCTATTTTATGCTTTAAACGAAATTGGGGAACAAAGCGTTTTATTAAAGTGCTGTCGGTAGCGGTTTCGGTAAAATATTTACCAAAATTAAAATATTGATTTATTGCCAGGTTTAAACCATTGTTTCTGCCAAATGAATTACTTGTGCCAGAAAGATCAGAAAAATTGGTATTTACAATATCGCGACGATGCGGTTGGGTAGTGGCAATTAACTGCCCGGCCGTATTTAGTTCTTTACTAAAAATTTGACCTAAGTAAGCTTCGCTTATGCCACCATTATGTTCTTGCACGTAAGCCTGACTTGTAAAAGTTGTGAGCAGTTTGTATTTTTTGTTTTTACTGTCGTAATCTGTATAAGCACTAAAACCGCTGTTGCGCACCTTTTGGTTGGCATAAAAACCTTCACCACTTATACGGTTAATACTTATACCAAATTGAAGTACTTCTTTAATACGGTTGGCATGTAATACTTTAAAAAACTGCTGTTCTTTGCTGCCAAATCGCCAGATCAACTTGGTGTAAGGGGCATTTACTTTATAAATTTCAATAGAGTCAGCATTTATTTTATAGGGTTTAAACTGGTTAAAACCTAAATCAAAATGTAGCTTGCTACTGTAATCAGGCATCATATCATATACTGGCGAGCCAAGAATGCCTATATTATTGTATTTTAGTTTAGGATCGTTTATTGGATCAAACTGATGTTCAACATCAAAAAGCGTGTCAACATTTTTGTGCTCAAAATATTCTTGAGAAGTAGTAAATCGTATGCTCTTGTACTTTTCTTCGTAGCTTAGTTCAAAAACCTCAATGCTGTCGGGCTTCTCTTGGTTTAAAGTATCGGCTATTACGGTATTGAGTGTAGTATCTCTTTTAACGCCTCCTCTGTTAATTTGGGCTACTAACTGCTGAGCAAACAGTAGCCAAATTGAGCTTAAAGCAACAAATATTTTAATAAAGGTTCGCCAACTTTTCACTCCAAACAGCATTGCCGCTTTGTAACGATAATATTAAAAGCTTATTGGTTTGTGGTAAAGTAATTTTATGATTGATTTGACCTGCACTTTCATTTATAATATTTTCATAAATCTTTTTTCCATTCAAATCTATTAAACTGTAGCTTACTTGTTTGTTTTCTTTTAAAAAATAGTTAATAGAAATATTGTTGTCGGTAATGTTATATTGAAGGTCATTTTTCACAAAATAATTTTCTGTACTTACTATTCTATAATCTTTACATATGGTACTTTCTCCTTTCATATTAGATACAGTTAAGCAAACTTCGGTAAGCTCATTATCTGCTAACTCGTAAGTGGCATTGGCATCTGTAGCAACTGCTGTGCTATCTCCATTTACTGTCCATTTCCACTCGGTAGCTTTCCAGCGCGATTTATCTATAAACTCGGCAGAAGCTCCGCCATCAAAATTAACTTCAAAATCAGCTACTGGTGCTAACTCTACATCAAAAACATATAACCCAGTTTGCATATCAGATATTAATATTTTTTCAGATTTTAAGTGCGGATAAACGCCCCAGGCACCTTTGTACGAAACATTGTTTTCATCTAAATAAGTATCGTAAGCCCCAACTTTGGTTACCGCTTCGGGTTCTGAAATATCAAAAATTTGCAAGCCATCGTAATAATAGGATACAAAAGCATAGTTATCTCTAATTAACACGTTATGCGGAATACTGTTTGCAGATTCATCAGCACCAAACAACGAAACAAATTTAATATCAGTTGGGTCGCTTACATCTAACAGTTTTACTTTAAGGCCGTGGTTTTCATCGCAAAGTGCGTAATAGTTACCATCTTCTGAAAGCCAGCCCGAGTGATTATAACCTTGATCGGGATAATTGGTTAAGGTACCCAATATTTCATAGTCAACATTGCCAAAATCAACAATATACAAGCCTTCGTCAGACTGATTTAAATAACCAATATTATCTCTTACATATATATCGTGCACATAACCTTCGTTGTATTTATACATTAATCTTGGTTTTTCAGGATTTGCTAAAGTAGCCACTAAAACATTTGCCGTATTAGCTCCTAAAGCATATAATTTTGCGTGCGTGGTATCAATAAAAATATTGTGCGTGGTTATAAATAGTTCATTACTATCGTACACTACAGTTGCTTCTTCTGGCAGGTTTCTAATGTCAATAATTTGCAAAGTGCTTGGCCCTTCATCGCATACTACATATAGGTAGCCGTTATAGTCGTGAAAATCTCTATGTACTGCAAATTCACCTTGAAATGCAGCTGGTATAGTATGCAGTACCTTTAAATCTTCAGTATTTTCAATATCAATTATATGTGTACCAATTCTGGTACTCATAATGGCATATTCTTTACCACTTACTTCAACAGCCCATATGTCGTGATATTTGCTGGCAATCCAATTGGGTGCAATAATTGGTGCATCAGGATCTTGCCAATTGCCCATTTGAACTACATTTTCTTCAAACTGAGCAAAAGCAAATATTTGCAAAAACAGACAAGCTATAATACCGTGAATTTTCATAAAATTTATTTTCTTTAAAAGTAATAGAAAAGAACTTAGGAAATGTGATTTTCTTCTTTAATAAATCTTAACAAAAGTACAATTAATTTGGCTATCAATAAAATTTAAATTTGTATTGAAGTCGCATCAATTTTTTACAAAAAATTTCAAATAATAAGGCTTGTTTTAAAATATCTTTATTTTTTAAGATGAAAAAGCAACTTTTAAGATCAATTTTTCATATAATTTTTAAGAAGGTTTTATATTCGCTTTCGCATAGTATAAATTAATAATAATTATTAGATGAGTGAAGAACTACAAACGCTACAAAAAGAACTTTGGAAAAGTTACCAGATAATTAAAAGTATTAATGCGGTTGCCGAAACCCGTGAACTAAGCGATGAAGAAAAAGATAAATTAAAATTTTTGATTAATCAAATGCGTTCTATTCAAGCTGAGATTAAAGATGAGAAAGAGAAGAATCAGGTTTAAAATTTCTTTCTCAGAACTTGCAGATTTTCGAAGGGGTTTTATTTTTTCTCCCGCAGAACTCGCGGAACTTCACAGAGGTTTGTTTTTGTGATTTTTTCTCCCGCAGAACTCGCGGAATTTCGCAGAGGTTTTGTTTTGTGATTTTTTTTTCTCCCGCAGAATTCGCAGATTTTCGCAGAGGTTTTGTTTTTTCTCCCGCAGAATTCGCGGATTTTCGCAGAGGTTTTGATATTATTAATTTTATTAAATAATTGACGTGCTTCCGCTTCTATTTTATAAGCTGTGAGCATCTGTTTGCAAACAAATTTTGCGACTATAGTTGATTACTTCTACTTCTTAAATAGTGATCGGCTAAAACTAAGGCTGCCATTGCTTCTACAATTGGTACGGCACGTGGCAGTACGCAAGGGTCGTGTCTGCCTTTGCCTTTTACCGTAACTTTTTCGCCAGCTTTGTTTATACTTTCTTGGTTGCGCATAATAGTAGCAACGGGTTTAAAAGCCACGTTAAAATAAATATCCATTCCGTTGCTAATGCCGCCTTGTATGCCGCCGCTATAATTGGTTTTGGTAATAATTTTACCAGCTACATTTTCAAAAGCATCGTTGTGTTGATCGCCCAACATTTCGGTAGCCCCGAAACCGCTACCATATTCAAAACCTTTTACAGCGTTAATGCTTAACATTGCTTTGGCTAAATCGGCTTGTAATTTATCAAAAACTGGTTCGCCCAAACCCACGGGGCAGCCTTTTATTACACCTGTAATACAGCCGCCCACCGTATTGCCAGCTTTTCTAATTTTATCAATATAAGTAATCATTTGTTGGGCTATAGCTTCATCTGGGCAGCGCAAAATATTATCATCAGTTTTGCTTAAATCTAATTCGGTATAATTTTTTTTTGTTTTAAGATGCCCAACTTGGCTTACGTAGGCTTGCACCGTAACACCTTTAGTTTGCAACAACTCTTGGGCAATAGCTCCGCCCGCAACTCGTGCCGCAGTTTCACGAGCCGAAGAACGCCCGCCACCCCGGTAATCTCTAATACCAAACTTTTGTTGCCAAGTATAGTCGGCATGCGAAGGGCGAAAACTGTCTTTTATGTGGCTGTAATCTTTACTTTTTTGATCTTTATTAAAAATTACCAATTGAATTGGCGTGCCAGTTGTTTTACCTTCAAAAACGCCAGATAAAATTTGTACTTCATCGGGTTCTTTACGCTGGGTAGTAATTTTTGATTGACCTGGCTTTCGGCGTGCTAAGGCTTTGTTAATAATGCTTTCATCAATTTCCAAACCTGCCGGGCAACCGTCTACAATTGCGCCAATTGCTTTACCATGCGATTCGCCATACGTATGAATTTTAAAGATTTGACCAAAAGTGCTACCTGGCATTTATTTTTATTTTTTTGGCAAAGGTAAGTATTATAATATGTTTTTATTTTAACTGGTTTTAGACTAATTTTTTTCTGAGCTGCTTCGTCTTTGTAGTTAACTTTATATTAAAATATTTAGCAATCACAACAAAAAATTAAAAGTAAAGTTATTTATATATTTTAGATCTATTTGATGCTAACATTATTTCAAGAAAACTTGGACTACAAGATAAAACTCAAACAGAAGTAACAACAAACCAACTACTACCTCTACTCATAGGCTCAAAAACCGCCGAAAAATTCAAAAAGCAATAGGCTTGAAAACATTTAAATATATGAAAAGTATATTTAAGTTTGTTTAAAAAATAAAGGTTTTTTATTGGTTGCACTATTTTCACTAAATTATCTAAAGTAATTATTAAAAATAAAATAATTTTAAATTAAATAAATGTGATGTTAGGAGATTTTTTTATAATCAATATGCCTTATGCCGTGCAAGTGTTATAATAAAAAAACTAATCCAAATCTTTAAAAAATTCCGACAATGAAACGCCTAAAGAACTACAAATTTTAAACAAGGTAAACAACGTAGGATTTGTATTGCCAGCTTCAAGTCTTGACATATTAGACTTTTCAAAATCACATAAAGATGCAAGCTCCTGTTGAGAGATATTTTTTTGCTCTCTCAATATTTTAATCCTCTTACCAATTTTGGTCTGTAAAGATACTTTATTCAAAAACTTAACAACTATTAAGTTGTCAAGGACTAAAATTTGTAATATTTGTGGTTATCATAAATGATAACTATATTGTGCCATAGAAAACAAAGGTGTGAAATGAGTGCCGAGCTAAGAAATATAGCGACCTACTGGATTCAATAATCTTTACGATTTAATTAGAAAATTAATATATACTGTAATACATCCAAATTAAATTGCAAAATTTTTATAAACTATGATAAAATATACTATTACCATATTCATGTTATGTACTATTTTAGCTACAGGTTTAGCTCAAGATCAACAAGCTACGACTGATGACGGACAAAAGGTTATTCTAAAACCTGACTTTACATGGAAGTATTTAAAAGAAGATAGTACAAAAGTACCCGATAGGGCGAAAATTGCAATTAGTAATGAACAAAATAATTATGATTGTAAGTACAAAATAAATGAAGTAGATGAGTTTACAAATTCTAAGAAAGTAGTTTTAGAACCTTCTACTTTAATAAAATATAGACTGGGACAAGAAAAATCGGAAATTCATCATTTACAGTTAATTCATCAAATCCAACACAACAAAAGGCAAAACTGCTTGAAAATTGTTTAAATCGGTCAGTAGTTTTATTTGAAAATTTTCTTAGCTCAATTATGATGTCAGCAGAGGAAACAGAATAAACCTAATAATTATGAACGACTTGAAATGTTGGTGATTTACCGCTCACTGTATCTAATAAATTGACAATTATGATTAAAAATTTAATTCCAGTTTTATCATTTTTAGTTTTTATTGGTTGTTCCTCTACCAAAGAACTATCAAATAACAAATATTCATGGATTCAATTATTAGATGATGAAGCATATCTTCAAATTTCACCAAAAGAAAACGCAATTACCGAAAAAGTAGTTAGTTTTGGTAGTATAGTTTATGCGTATAAAACTGAAAGTGAATATTTGACTGTTTATTTGAAAAAACCAAAAAAATCAGCAACTACTATAAAATATTATCTGTACAAACCGAAATACAAAAGAATAAAACCAAATCGTTATCTTAAACCAAAATTAAATGAGATACCTTTTACTTTAGCAAGAAAATACATTATTGGCGAAAGGAGTGGGTGTTACTACATTAATAGTAAAAGCAGAAAAATTTATGTTGAAAGGTCAGTTTGTACATTTTTGTATGAAGATTTGGAAACACCAAAGCAAACAATATCTAAGCCCCAAAAGGAGCAAGGTTTAAAACAAACAATAACTAACTACAAAACTTATAAGCCAACTCCAAGTAAATCGGTTCAATGTTCCGGCAGAACCAAAAAGGGAGCAAGGTGTAGAAACAAGACGAAAAATTTTTCAGGTAGATGTCATTTACATTAATCTTAATTAAGTAATGAAAACAAGGGTTTACCATATTAATCTATCAAAACAACATTTCATTCAATTTATTTATATTATGACAATTAAGACAACTATACTTTCACCAAGATCAAAATATATAATATTATTAATGTATTTTTTTGCAATATTTATGTCAACAGGATGTGATATTGGATCATCAGTTAATCCCTGCCCAGCAACTTCCGCTTGTGGATGTTCAGGGCATAATAAGTCATCTTGTGAATTTGATTCTTGTTGTAAATGGACTGTTGGGCAAGGATGTGATTGTAGTTAACTAATTTGTTTATAAAATATACTATAAATGGCAACAGTAAAAAAATTTATTCGATCTTATGCGGCAGCAATAAATAGAGCTGAAAAAGAGCAACAAAGAACAGCAAGAGAAGCCGCTAAAAGATTCAAAAAACAACAAAAAGAGGAGGCAATTTCAAATGCATCAGAAGCTGTAAATAATTATAATTATTATGTCGATTTAATACAAACACTTCATAAAAATTGTACAGATAGGGTTGATTGGGATCAAATTATATCAACTCCAATGCCTGATGAGCCAAGAAAAGAAATATTAAATGAAGAAAGAGCTTTGCAAAACCTTAATGGTTATAAGCCTTCATTAATTGAAAAGATATTCGGTGCTTCAAAGAAAAAAGTAAACATTTTAAAAGAATTAATAGAAGATGCTAAAAGAAAAGATGAAAATGAATTTGTAATACTTAGAAATCAATATTTGGCAAAGTTAGAAGATTGGGAATTACTTCAAAAAATTTCAAAAGGTGTAAAAACTAATGATCCGAATTCTTATAGGGAAGCTCTGCAATACTTTAATCCTTTTTCTGATATTGGGGAGTTAGGGAATAGAATAGAATTCTCCTTTTCTAACAATGAAGTAGATGTAAATGTTCATATAAACGGACAAGACATCATTCCAACTTACGAATTGAAGCAACTTGCAACTGGAAAATTATCAAAAAGAAGTATGACAAAATCAAAATTCAATGAACTGTATCAAGATCATATATGCAGTTCGTTGTTGAGAATTTCAAGAGAATTTTTTGCATTTTTACCGCTAAGTAAAGCAAGAATTAGTGCGATTGGAAAAGTCTTAAATAGTACTACTGGTCATTTGGAGGAAAAGCCAATTCTTTCAGTAATATTTGTTCCAGAAACAATAAATTTATTGAACTTAAACTCAATAGACCCATCCGATAGTATTCAAAATTTTGTTCACAATATGAAATTTACAAGGACAAAAGGATTTAGTCCGATTGAAAAAGTAAAGTTGAAATAGTTAATTTCAAATTATTAAAGTAGAAAACATCAATATTCACAAATTACAGGATCACTTTTTATAATCGACTAATTACAAACCATTGAAAGCACGGGTTTACCATTTACTTTATCAAAACAGAAATTTTATAAAGTTTATTTATGCCTTAATCATTGGTAATGTTGTTGCCTTAATACTCGAATCTTACGAACCCATTTATTTAAAATTTCATAGTTTCTTTAACTGGTTTGAAATATTTTCGGTATTGATATTTACCTTAGAATACATTGGTAGAATTTGGGTAGTCAACTTAAAAGGAGCTAAAAGAAGCAAGTTTATATTTAGTGCTTACGGCATCATTGACCTGTTAGCCATATTGCCGTTTTATTTGCCGATGGTGTTCCCTTTTGATTTACGGATAGTTAGAATACTAAGATTGTTCCGCTTGTTGCGTATATTCAAATTAAGCCGTTTTTCAAAGTCATTCAAAACCATAAAAGAAGTGTTGAACGAAACCAAAACTGAATTAATGATTACGGGTTTTGTTTGTGCTATTTTGTTAGTGCTATCATCAACATTAATGTATTATTGTGAAAGCGAAGTACAGCCCGAAAAGTTTAAAAATATTGGTCAGGCAATGTGGTGGGCGGTTGCCACCTTAACCACCGTTGGTTATGGTGATGTTTACCCTGTTACCAATGTAGGTAAATTTTTAAGTGCTATTATCGCAATAATCGGTATTGGCATTGTTGCCCTGCCAACTGGTATTATTAGTTCTGCATTTGTTGAAAAAATACAAAGTGAAAAAATACAAAGTGATAAAGCAAAAGATAAGAAGGTTTGTGTTTGCCCAAAGTGTGGTAACAAGATTGAAGTATAAAGTTAAATTTAATCAACTGCTTTTCCTTAAACAAATAAAAAACATTATATAAATGAATATATTTAAACTAATAAATATAAAATTTCTTAACAAAATGTTGTATATTTGCAATCAATAGAACCCCCTACGCTACCCATAAGAACAGCGCACCGATGGGGGGCTTTTTTCAAAAACTAAACAATTTAATTTATCAGATGGTCGCAACAAAAACAAAAAATTGGACGGCGAATGAAGCCCCAGTAAATTTATCTGATGAAACCGTAAACCTAATTGTTGATGCCTATAAAAAAGGCATAGAAGATGGCTATAAAAACGCTTTGACAAAAGAAGCTAAAATGTTGGCTAAATCGTTTTCAGACAATCTTAAAAATGCAATGGCTATTAGTGAACAATTACGCAATTCTGCTAAAGCAATTTTAAATGTAGATATATCAGAACTTTTTTTAAAAATAGATGGTATAAGTAACTTCAAAACTGCTATAATTGTACCTTATGAGTTTTATGTTTCGGATAAGCGCAGAGAGCTAACCGATTTAATTATAAATAAAGAATTGGAAACCGAAACTGATACCTTTGAAATGACTTTTACTGTAATTCCAAATAAGGAAAGTTTAAACAAAGATAAACTACATTCGGACGGCTTTATATTTGAATATGCCAACTAATAATCATTTAGAACACGCCTTACACAATGAAAAGGCTTGTTTATACCTGCAACAAAGCGATGAATTTAGAGACTGGATAATAACCACCGCATTTTATTCTACTTTACATTTTGTTAAATATAAAGTATTTCCAATTGAAATAGGTAAGAGTAGCTTTTCAAACTTCAATGCATATTTTAATTATGAGCGTAATCGTACCAATTTCGGCAGGTCGCCCCACGACATTTTAAGAAAGCTACTGAATAAAAAGTTTAGAAACATTGCAACAGCTTACAGCGATTTATACGACACCTGCCACAATGCAAGATATTTAAACTACCAAGTTGACAATAAAGAAGCAGAACAGGCTTTGAAATATTTTGAAGAAATAAAAAAATTCTGCAATACCGATAAGCCAAGTAAATAGAAGTGTAGCCTTTAACAAATCAAACCCGTGTAAGAAAATCAATTTACAAACATTTATAATTTTAAATAATTCAATATCTAAATCATTCTATTTTAAAGGTATTGAAAATACACTAATATTTAAGCACAAGCAGAACCGGAAACCAAAGCCATTTAATTACTATTTGTTACAAAACCTTAAAGTGTAAGAATTTTAATTGTGTTGATGAACCGCATACAATAGGTGCAAATTTTGTATTTTTGAATAAACTGTAATACTCTAATGATAGCCATTAAAGACATAAAGCAACAAACCAGGCAAACAGGTATCACCACTTTTGAGTTTTACACGGCTGCATCACAAGCATTAACTACACAAGATGAGTTAATTAACGTGGGTGCATCATATCAAAAAGTACTAAAGGCTATCAGTAACCTAAATAATATTTTAGAACATCTTTCTATTACAGCAGAAAAACCCGATCAAAAACAATTGATAGGCGTTTTAAAAGGAGCAACCAAAATTGCTCAAAATGCACTTGATTTAATTGAGGAGTCCGAACTGAAAACTGAACTAAGCAAACTAACTGAACAGGTTAATGAGGAACTTTCTTTTACCAAAGAGATTTTATACGATTTAATCAAAATCCATGTTGAGCATCCTAAATTACCACCTGTTCAATATTCAGAGGAAGTAATTAAAATGTTTTCTTAAACACCTTTGTTACCACATACAAATACAGCTTTTGGAATATTTTTATCTATCGTCTTTAATTATCAAGGCGAGTTACTTTTTTTATTTAGATGTTATTCTATACCTTTAACAAATGAATAATATAATTTTAAGCTTTATTCTAATACTATTTTCAACTTTTAGTTTTGCGCAAATGAAAACCAATAAGGTAAAATTTGGGGAAGAGGTTTTATTAGCAGAATGTTCTTTTAGAGGAGCTGCCCTTGCACACAATACAGCCATAGTTTCTGGTAGCGAGGGAAAAGTATTTAAAGCCTTACTTAACAAACAAGCCTTGCAATGGAACTTGCTTGAAATACCTGATTGTGATACCTTGCAATTTAGAGATGCTGCAATTTTAAGTGAACAAGTTATTTTATTAATGAGCGCTGGCGAAGGCAAAAGTGCACAAATTTGGAAAAGCATAGATGGTGGTAAACGTTGGAAAAAGGAATATCAAAACTTAAACGAAAAAGCCTTTTTTAATGGCTTTGATTTTTGGGATGAGCAGCAAGGTGTTTTAATTAGCGACCCAATTGATGAGTATGTTTATCTATTACAAACTAATAATGGCGGTTCTACCTGGAAACGACTGGAAAGTGAAAGTTTACCTAAATTGTTGGGTAAAGAATATGGTTTTGCGGCAAGTGGAACAGGCATACAATGTTTTGGTGATGGTAAAATTAGAATTGGAACGGGTGGTGCTGTAGCTCGCATTTTTAGTTCTAATGATTATGGTAAAAACTGGAAGATAGAAGAAACACCAATTATTCAAGGCAGCGAATCACAAGGCATTTTTTCAATTGATTTTTTAAACGAAAAACAAGCCATTGCCGTTGGTGGAGATTATGCTAATGATACTATAACAGGGAGCAACGTAATTACTTTAAATGATAACTGGATAATAAATGATGCATCTAAAATTATAAAATATAAATCGTGTGTGAAGTATTTAACTAATAAAATAGTTTTAACAACTGGCACAAGTGGAACGGCTATTTCTTACAATGCAGGCGAAAACTGGACTTATCTGAAAGACTTAAAAGGCTATCATACCATAGCTTTTGATAATGTAAGCAGCAGAGGTGTATTAGCAGGAAGCGAAGGCAGAGTTTTAGAATTTTGGATAGAATAATAACGGTAATACAATATAATCAAAAAACTAAAACACCAAGGCAATCGCATAAAAAATGATTTAAATAATTAGCAAAAAAAATTAGAAGCGAAATGGTTTTCCCTCGTAGAAATTTTGGTCCCGCCATCCGTTCAAATACCATTTTGCCAACGCTTCAAAGGCCAAACATAAAAATGGTATAACCACTTCTGTCCTTTAGGTTTGCAAAACAAAAGTTAGGGAATAAATAAATATGTAAGCATTCCTTTCATTTTTGTAATTTTTATAGCAAGTTATGTCCTTTAATCATAAAATATTTAAATGAAGTTAAAACCGGGGATGGCGCGTTATACTGCTGTCAAGGTTAAAGACCTACCACCCGTTTAA
>Ga0209187_1001844_pt1 | contig 22519 bp, 16 predicted proteins | sample BantaG_FD_187430 | JGI IMG/M metagenome (GOLD analysis project Ga0209187, IMG submission 187430) | Marine algal microbial communities from Bantry Bay, Ireland - BantryBay_4 metaG (SPAdes) (version 2) | ecosystem: Host-associated > Algae > Red algae > Unclassified | place: Bantry Bay, Ireland...
TAAATGACCTTGGACAAGGTATATATTTCATGAATATTACAGATGGTAAAGAATTTCTTTCTCAAAAATTAGTGATTGAGAAGTAGTTCGATTTGGGCGTGCCCATCCCGAGGAAAAGTCTCGGGATGGTCGGGCTATACGTGACTTCGCTTTGCTACGGTACCCGACAAAGAGGTCGGATACTACGACCTATCGGTCGTCTCACTGCTATCCCTCACGCAAAATAAAAGGCATTGATCCAAACTGGGTCAATGCCTTTTTATATTTGCGGACGATCAATTTTCCACTTTAGAATATAGTGTCATTCCACTAAAATTAAGAATTATTCGACTGATGCTATTGCTATAATAATTTCAAGCCGCTGGCGTTTTTGTTACACCAATTATTTTGAATATTAAATTGCAGAAAAAACGCAATCCTGCTCTGCATTCATAATTCATAACTCATAATTCCCTTCATTTAGTTCATTTTCACAAACCTCATATTCATTACCTTATTATCAGCAGTGAAGAACTGCACAGTATATACCCCTTCCAAATAATTAGACACATCGATCTGCATATCTTCAATTGCATTCATTTGTGCAATTGATCTACCCAGATTATCCACGATATTCAAACCAATAACCTCTTGTGGAATATGATTGATATTGACGATGTCTCTAGTTGGATTAGGACTCAAGTCTACACCATCTAGAAGTGTTTGGTCTACAGCATTAGACAAACAACTTGGTGTGTCATACACGAAATCAAAACAACAATTCTCTAAACCATCCAAACATATAGTAATAGTTTCTACTCCGCTTGAGTCACTAGGAATCAAACCAATTAGATTGAGTGGTAACGAACTTGAAGCTGTACTATTTACTTGTGCACCATTATGGAAGAAGGTAAAAGGTACACTTGCGTTTCCTGCTATCTCAAAGTCGACTGACATCGAGTATTCATTATCTCCAATACATTCAATATTGTATACCTCTATTTCTTCCACTAGGCATTCAACCTCAATAACATCATCACAACCCAATTCATCGATCTCAATAAAGCTGGAACAATCATCAAGATTGACATCTTTTATTACAAACTCCCAAACATCATTATCTGCTGGATTGAAAGGTCCTAATTCGATCGGCAGTTGAGCAACATCAAATGATCCATATGCAGTACCATTACCATTTACTGTAACCTCACCACTCGTATTATTACTAAAAAAATCAAGGTATAGAAGAACAGTTCCATCATAAAGGCATTCCACATCGTAGGTTATGCTGCTTATTATACACTCTCCACCACAATCTACATCTTCGAGCAAGGCTGAGATCGTACAGTCTTCATCAGATGCATCAGCTACAGTGATTATCCATGTATCAGCGCTATTACTCAACATAGCATCTAAAATTAAGGGCTGCTGAGTAGGATCATAAAACCCAATATTAATACCATCTATATTCACAATCACTTCATTGGTGGTAACAGTATCAAAGTTGAAAGTCAAGTAAGGAGTGATCTCTCCAGTATTATCATTGCACTCATATTCTACAATCAGGTCATCCAAGCTACACTCTGTATTGTTTTCACAGGCTGGTTGATTATAGTCAATAGTCTTACAACAATCTGGATTGTCATTGACACAGATCGTGATAGTTTTCACTTCATTAGTTAAGCTCAAAGGAATGTCCTCCAAAGTCACGAGACTATCAATATCATAAAATCCAAAGAAGTCGCCATTGAGGAAAACATCGATAAAGCCGTTGTCTGCATTATTTATAACAAATAGAACGTCCATATCAAATGTGCCGTCTCCATTACAAGAAGTATCAAGTATTTCAATAAATTCAATGGTACATGGATTATTTTCATCAAAGCATTCTTGCGTAAACAAGTCACCTTCTAATACACAATCAGGATTTTGAGCATCTTCAATTTTATAACTGTGAGCCGTTCCATTCTCAAAAGGACCAACTTCAACTGTAGCTGATGTAGATTGAATCATTTTGACAAATACACCATCTATATACAATCGATAAAGATTAGAAGTATTTTCTGCGATGTAAGAAATGTAGGCCAAATACTCACCGTTTCCTAAGCATTCATAATCTACTAATCTATCCTTTAAGGAGCATTCATCATCATTATTACAATTAGGCTGTGCATACTCAATAGTCTTACAACAGTTAGGCTCATCATTCATACAGATAGTAATGATATCTTCATTCGATGTTGCTCTTGGAGTTATATCCTCTAAGTATAAAGAACCAGTATTAGGAAATGTACCTATAAATTGATTATTTACATTTACATCTACAAAGCTACTGATAGAATTAGAGGCACTGAAAACTGCCAGCATGGAATAGGTTCCATCAGTATTGCATAGAATAGAGTCGACTTCTAGAAAATCTATTATACAATTCTCTTCAGGACATTCTTGCCAGAATATATCTCCCTCGATGGCACAATTTTCATCCTCTGCGTCTACAATAGAATAAAAATGTGGCGACCCATTTTCGAATGGACCGAAAGAGAAGAGATTTTGAGTAGTATTGAAATTACCAATGAGGTTACCATCAATAAAATAATTTAGCGTTCCTGAGGTGTTCTCCGTTTCGAAAACAAGGGTTGCTAAATATTGACCATTTCCTATGCATTCGTAACCAATAGCATCATTGCCTATGAAGCACTCAACAGGTTCGCAAATTGGTCTTTCTATTTCGATTGTAAAACAACAATTCGCATAATCTGTAACACAAAGTGTCAACATATCTACATTAGTTCCTGGTTGAGGAACTATGTTAGAAAGTATAAATTTATTATTAGTGCTAGAGACTGCTACGGTATCTTGGATTGTGCCATTGACCCCAACTACCAGAAACTGTGCATTATTACTTTCTAATCCATAAAATATTTCTGCGTTATACGATCCATCAGGGTTACAATCTATGATGTCATATTCTATCCAATATATTTGGCAAAATTCTTCACAAGGAACATCATACTGAATAGTTTCTGTTGCGCATTGCTCATTTGAAGCATCAAAAATCACAACACCAAAAGAATTTGGTTGGCTAGGATCTATGGCTTGTATTATTTCTATTGGTTGCTGGTTTACATCATAATATCCTATAAGATTACCATTATAGTCTTGCACTTTTACGGTATCCCCTTGAATTCCATTGTAATCAAAAGTCAGATATGCCACAAACACATCTTCACCTTGAACACATTGAATATCCATGGTAGCATTTGTTATCAAGCATTCCTCTTCCTCCTCGCAATCAGGTGCTAGGAAGGTATTTTCTGAACAACAATCATATACATCAGAACAGATTGAAACCAATATTGGTGTTCCATCTGGCGTATCTAGGCCATCTACAAATAAGTCAGGCATACCTGCATCGTGAGTACCGATCAACACACCGTCTAGATATACAGCTACAGGACTTTGTTGGTCTCTATTTTCAAATGTAAAATTGAAAGTCCCATCAGTATCACAGTCCCAAGAATAAACAAATTGGAATACTTCGCATGGATCACAATCATTTTGGATTATGGCTTGATCTGCACAATCTGGGAACTCAGCATCGCGGATTTCAATCACATATTCAATTAGCTCAGGATTGGGAATATAAATACCAAGGATTAGATCTACTCCAGGCATTGCATTGCTATAGTATACCCCGTTTACAAAGACATGAGCCTCGGTGAAAGGGTTCTCGTAGCTATAATTTATATCTATAAATAGTCCTTCTTGATTGCAGTCGAATGATGTATTGAAAATTTCCACGTTGCATTGATTAGTCGTATCAGTAGGCACACAAAATGGATCGTCAAATGAGTAAGTGGTGCAGCAAGCTGGATTATTTTGTAAACACACGGTTAAATCTCGGATTATCGCAACAGTATCAGAACTAACTGACTCTATTACGTACTGATTGGTAGAGTCATTTGCTGGAGTAGTAGTGACCAATTGACCATCAATAAAAGCATTAGTTGCGCCAACACTTGCTCCTAAGAAAAAGGTGGCGTCAAAGGTTCCATCCTCATTACAAATGATTGGTCCATTGTCAAAATCTTGAATGCAATCTGAAACACAAGAGCTAACTTGTAAAAAATCTACATCCGAGCAACTCGTAAATTCTGGATCATATACCTGGATCTCATATACGCTGTTATAGCTGGCTTCTACAGTAAACGTTTGACTCAAATTCTGTCCTTCCATCCCATTTGTGACAAATTCCCCATTTACTAAGATATGTACCTCCGAAACAGGATTTATAAAATTGTAGTTGACCGTAATATTTAAAATAGAGTCTACACAAAATGAATTGACTGATAGTATTTCAGTATTGCAAGCAGGTGCGGGTTCGCAGAATGGGTCATAAACTAATGAGTCCGCGCAACTACTTTGATTATTATGTTGCACTTCAACAAAATGAGGAGCGCCATTGCCAAAGAGAGGAGAAAGTACTATTGGTAGACTTGATGTAGAATGATCTCCGAAATAATCTCCATTATAAAAAACAGATACAGTGTCTACATTTGGAGAATGTTCAAAAAACAACAATCCCGTAAACGTGCCATTAGCTTCACAGTCTACTGTTTCAATAAAGACATCAGATATGCAGGATTGTGCATTTAAAATAAATTGTGAACTCAAAAGAGAAAATACAATTAGTAGTAAGAACTTTTTCATACGATATTAGATATTTTATAAAAAGGGATTACAAATTCGATTAATGGACTTTAAGCTAGTTGCTTAATTAAGCGTCCTATTAACTACTATTATTAAAGTGACTGTATTAGATAGATTCTACTAAAACTGCTTTTGCTGCATGCTGCATATAAAAAGTTTTATTCGCCATTATTATTGACGATTTTGGTCAACCTGATCTAAAAACAATAATAAATTGAATATTGCCCACATTGAGTAGAGAAAACCTGTTTGTGTGACAAGGTCACCCCCCAATAAATATTATCTTATAATTTTTTATCTTCTTTGATGTGCACAATAGGTGTCAACATCGGAAGATTGATTAACTTTTTCTCCTCGCCACTGATGCTCCACATACGTAGAAAACCTCCACTAGACTCTGCTACGTGTTTTGCAAATGTTTGGTAGCTGTGGTAAAGTGTAGCTCCTAACTTGTTGGGCAATTTGGCTAAAGGGATATTAAGTTCCGCTAAAGAGTCAACCAATTGTTTAGTTCGCTCCTCTACACCATTATGAACGTCCTTGATCAAAGCATTAAGGTCTTCATCAAAAGTTTTTCCTACTTCCTTATAAAAATCTTGTAACTCATCCTCTGTAGAGTAGGATCTGATTTTCGTCATTTTACTAGCCCATGCAGTTTCGGCAGTATCAATCATACCATCTGCACCAGCTATGAGCACGGTAATCTGCGCTATGGCATCTATAAGCTGCTTTTTTTCAGCATCATTAATTCCTGTAAAATTATCTAGCATTTTTATTAATAATTTTTTTATTTAAATTCACTCTTTGAAACTGTGCAAAGATACGTTTTGATGTCTTTCTTTGACAATTTTTTCCTTATTTATGTAAAATTTCAATCACTTGGCCGCCACAAAAGTAAAATCTAAAAAGCAGACCCCTCTAATGCAGCAGTATAATGGGATAAAACAGCAACATCCAGATGCGATTTTGCTATTTAGAGTAGGCGATTTTTATGAGACTTTTGGTCAAGACGCTATTGCTGTAGCGCAAGCGCTTGGCATCGTCCTGACCAAGCGTAATAATGGGGGATCAAAAATAGAACTTGCTGGATTTCCATATCATAGCTTAGATATGTATCTGCCTAGACTCGTGAAGGCGGGATTCAGGGTGGCGATTTGCGAGCAGCTGGAAAAGCCTAGCAAAGAGAAAAAAATAGTCGCTAGAGGAGTGACCGAAATGGTTACCCCTGGTATCGCGACCGATGATAAGTTGCTCGAATATCAGTCCAACAACTACTTATGTGCAGTCTACTTTGACAGTACCGATAGGATTGGTGTCGCATTTTTAGATTTATCGACTGGAGAGTTTCTAGTCAGCGAAGGGTCCAAAATGTATATGGACAAACTATTGCAATCTTTTGGTCCATCCGAGATTATTTTTTCGAGAAAAGACAAACAGAAGTTTGCCGATATATTTGGTGATAGATATTATACCTACCCTTTAGATGAGTGGATTTTCACAGAAGACTTTACCACTGAAAAGCTGAATGGACACTTTGAAACCAACAGCTTAAAAGGATTTGGCATCGAGGAAATGCACATAGCTAAGATCGCTGCAGGTAGTATATTTCATTATTTGGCAACTACTGAAAACAAAAATCTACTGCACATTACTGGAATCAGTAGGATCCCTCTAGACCGATATATGTGGCTCGATAAGTTTACCATTCGCAATCTTGAGCTCATCTATAGTCCACACGAAAGAGGTGTACCGCTGCTGCAAATACTCAACAAGACCGTGTCTCCAATGGGCGCCAGACTCATGAAGAAGTGGGTTGTATTACCCCTTAAAGATTTAGTAGATATAGAAGCTAGGCATAACAAGGTGGACTACTTTATGCGGTCTGATGATGCCTGCCAAAAATTGATAAACAACATACAACAAGTAGGTGATATTGAGCGGATTATAGCGAAAGTGCCGATGCTTAAAATCAATCCGAGAGAAGTGGTTCAGCTTTCCGAATCACTGCGTATTGTGGGCGAGATTAAAGCACAATTGAATGAGATGGATGAAGCGGGCTTAAAAGAGTTTGCCAAGCGTCTCGACGAGTGTCCAAAGTTGCGTCAAAAAATAGGAGAGACCTTGGTCGCAGAACCGCCAAATAATTTGTCAAAAGGGGGGGTAGTAGCTGAAGGGGCCAATGAAGACCTAGATGAATACAGGAGATTGGTGCACGATGCGAAAAGCATCTTGAAAAAAGTACAACTCGAAGAGGCAGAGAAGACGGGGATAGATAATCTAAAGATTGGATTCAACTCCGTGTTTGGATACTACCTAGAGGTAACAAATAAATATAAAGACAAGGGGCTGGTACCTGATCATTGGGTAAGGAAACAAACGCTGACCAACGCGGAAAGATATATCACAGAAGAGCTCAAAACACTAGAGGCAAAAATACTCGGTGCAGAAGAAAAAATTTCCTTATTAGAGGAAGAGGTGTATCAAAATTTAGTCTTGTTTGTTTCTGATTTCATCAGTCAAATCCAAAAGGATGCTTACGTTGTAGCTCGATTGGATTGCCTCACGACCTTCGCCGCTATTGCAAAAAGAAATAATTATAGTCGACCTACACTAGATGATAGTTTGATCATAGACATCAAGGCAGGACGTCATCCAGTGATAGAGCATCATCTGCCATTAGGTGAATCCTATGTACCCAATGACATTCTGCTGGATAATGACACGACTCAGATCATGATGATCACTGGACCTAATATGGCTGGTAAGTCAGCCCTCTTGCGGCAGGTGGCGATCATATCTATCATGGCTCAGATGGGCAGTTTTGTACCTGCAGCCTCGGCTCGCTTAGGGATAATTGATAAAGTATTTACCCGTGTCGGAGCTACAGACAATATATCATCTGGAGAATCTACTTTCATGGTTGAGATGAATGAGACGGCAAGCATTATGAATAATATCTCAGAGCGTAGTTTGATCTTGATGGATGAGATTGGACGTGGAACCAGTACCTACGATGGCATCTCCATCGCTTGGGCTTTGGCAGAATACCTCCATACCAATCAAATAGCTAGCCCTAAGACTTTGTTTGCCACACATTATCACGAGCTAAATGAGCTCAGTAATTCTTTTGAGCGGATCAAAAACTATAATATAGCCACCAAGGAAGTTGGGCAAAAAGTGATATTTTTAAGAAAGCTGCAGCCAGGCGGTAGCAATCACAGCTTTGGTATTTATGTCGCTAAGTTGGCGGGGATGCCTACAAGCATTATTACTAGAGCCAATGAAATCCTGTCTCATCTGGAGACTAAGTCCATCGATAAGCAGGATCAAAAAGTAAACATCAAAGAAGCAGTCCAAAACATACCCGCTGCCCCTATGCAATTGAGCATCTTCGATCAAACGGATGAGACGGCAACCGCGATCAAATCGGCCATCAATGATATGAATATCAATGATATGACGCCCGTGCAGTGTATGCTTAAACTGAATGAACTAAAAGGTTTGATCGAAGAGTCAAATTAAAATCACTGATAAGTCCTACAATGTAAAATAGATATTTAAAAATCATATACATTTAATTGGGTATAATCATTGCTTTAGTCGTACATTTGCACAAATATAATTTAAGGTTTAGTGAGCGTAGATCCAAGTACAGAAGCATCCAGGAAGGAATTATACGAGTATCAAAAAGAAGATTTAGCTAAGGTTTTTCATAGATTAGAAAACTGCTCTGCTAATTATAACTTGCTCTACCAGCTGCCTACAGGTGGTGGTAAGACGGTGGTCTTCTCTGAGATCACACGAAGATATATCCAAGAATATAATAAAAGGGTACTGATCTTAACACATCGTATCGAACTTTGCCAGCAGACTTCCAGGATGCTAGAAGGTTTTGATGTATCCACTATGATCATTGACAGTAAGGTCAAAGAGCTTCCTAAAGATCATAAATTTGATTGTTTTGTAGCAATGGTGGAGACTCTTAACAATAGGCTCAACGATAAAGACATCAGTTTTGATAAGATAGGTCTAGTTATCGTGGATGAGGCTCACTACAATTCATTTAGAAAACTATTCAAGTTTTTTGATAAGTGCTTCATGTTGGGCGTGACAGCAACACCTTTGAGTTCCAATATCAATCTACCCATGAATGAGATCTACAATGAGCTCATCGTAGGATACCCTATCAAAAAATTAGTCGCACAAGGTTACCTCTCTAAGGCAACTACATATAGCTACCAAGTAGGTCTAGGATCTCTGAAAGTGGGGATCAATGGGGATTATACCGTAAAGTCTTCAGAGATTCTCTACTCTAATGACCTGATGCAGCAAAAGTTGCTGATTGCTTATGAGGAAAGGGCGAAGAATAGAAAGACCTTGATCTTTAACAATGGGATCAATACTTCCATTCAAGTATATTATACTTTCAAAGAGGCAGGATATCCTGTCCGACATATCGATAGTAAGATCAGCAAAGCAGATCGTAAGTCGATTTTAAAGTGGTTTAAGGAGACACCAGGTGCTATATTATCTTCAGTAGGAATTTTAACTACTGGTTTTGATGAGCCAACCATCCAGTCTATCATCATCAATCGTGCAACCAAATCGCCAACCCTATACTATCAGATGATCGGTAGAGGATCTCGTGTACTGCCTAACAAGAGTACCTTCGACGTGATCGACTTAGGAAATAATGCGGCTCGTTTTGGTCTCTGGGAAGAAGAACTGGATTGGCAGATGGTATTTAGATCACCTAATTTCTATCTAGAGAGTCTACTTACTGATGAGGAAATCGAAAGACAGTTTGTCTATAAAATGCCAGAAGATTTATTAGAGAAATTTTCTAAGTCTAAGGATATGGATTTTGATGTGTATGAAAAGTATGACGAGATCAAATCCAAAGGATTGCGTACCTCTACCATCATTGATGAATCCATAGCACAGCACGCCAAGATGATCACTGAGAATGCGGATGACCTAATGGAAGGTTTTGCTTTAGTGCGCGCCCTAACTCCTGACATTATGGATCGGATCAGACGATATTGCTATTGCATCAGCAACAGTACACGAAACTATAAAGAATGGGTTTTGGATGATTATAATACCCGACTACGTAAGGCAGTTACCAATCATTTTTAATCAGCAGTAGGTGCAAGCTTTATTACGATTCCATTGATCTCTTCCGTTATTTTCAACTGACATCCCAATCTAGAATTGTCTTCTACAAAAAAGGCTTGATCAAGCATATCTTCTTCATCATCAGTTGCCTCGGGAAGCGTATGCTCGGACATCACATAGCAGTGACAAGTTGAGCAAAGGGCCATTCCTCCACATGTACCTTCTACGGGCAATTCATAGGCTTTGAATACCTCCATTAGATTCATATTCATATCCGTAGGTGCCTCCAAGTCATGCTCTTTATCCTCTCTATCGATTACTTTTATTGTTATATCATTCATATTCCTATTTAGCTTGCAAAGATAACGCCATCGCTTTAAAATTGGTTCTAATTATTAAGTTTCTAGGCTTGTATTTGGGGCCATAACAGCGGCATGAGCCATAGGTTCCATCCAAGCGCACACATGCCTCGTGTCGCAGGTCATCCGTTTCTACATCCATGGCTGCGCGCATCAAAGACACTGCAGCGCAACGTCTTTACACCCAATGCACACATAGATATATCCCGTCTGACCGTCTATCGAGGGCGTAAACGGGCAGGCACCTCTACCGCCTGTCCTCTACCGCTTTCTGCTGTGCGCATCGCACAGTATGATGAGACAATTGTTTTGATTGATTATTGGTCTCATGCCATTTCTATTTGAAAATGGTACATTAGATTTTGAAATTGTATATTTGTCAACGCTTTATTTAATAAATACACAAGATGAGATCAAAAATAGCAGGTATAGGTAAATACGTCCCTGAGCACGTGGTGACCAATGATAAACTATCTACTCTGATGAATACTTCTGATGAATGGATTACAGAAAGAACTGGAATAAAAGAGCGAAGGTATGCCAAGCGATACGAAGAGACTACTGCCACTATGGGTGCCAAAGCAGCGCTTATTGCTATAGATAGGGCAGGCATCGAAAAAGAGGATATTGACTTCATTATATTTGCCACACTGAGTTCGGATTATTATTTTCCAGGTTGTGGTGTTTTGCTGCAGAGAGAGCTAGGGATTACCAAGACAGAGATTGGTGCTTTGGACATCAGAAATCAGTGCACTGGTTTTATATATGGTATCAGTGTAGCAGATCAATTTATCAGATCTGGTATGTATAAGAATATTTTATTAGTGGGAGCAGAGATGCACAGTATGGGGCTCAATTATTCCGATACAGGTAGAGATATATCTGTGATATTTGGTGATGGCGCAGGAGCCGTTGTATTGCAAGCCACCGAAGCAGAGGGTCAGGGCATTCTTACATCCAAGTTACACTCTGATGGGACCTTTGCAGAAAAATTAGCCCTAATCTGTCCTGGATCTCACGGCGGATACTACAATAAATATCTTGAAGAAGATATAGACTATGGCTTTTCTCAGGATAATGAGTTTGGGGATGTATTTGTTACCGAAACAATGTTAGAAGAAGGACAAACCTTTCCATATATGGAAGGAAAGTTTGTGTTCAAGATGGCTGTTCAGAAATTTCCAGAGGTAATCATGGAGGTTCTTAGCGAGGCGGACAAACAACCATCTGATATCAATATGCTGATACCGCACCAAGCGAATTTACGTATCAGCCAATTCGTGCAAAAGAAACTTGGACTTTCGGACGATCAGGTTTTTAACAATATTCAAAAGTATGGTAACACCACCGCCGCCAGTGTCCCAATCGCCTTGTGTGAAGCATGGGAAGAAGCCAAAGTGAAAGAAGGTGATCTAGTTTGTCTAGCGGCTTTCGGTTCAGGATTTACTTGGGGAGCTACGTTGATAAACTGGTAGGTATTAGATATTAAATTAAAGAAAAAAAAGAAGCATGGGTTTTGAGAATATAAGTGTTGAAAAAAGAGGTAAAATCGATATTGTAAGCATCAATCGTGAGCGCGCTATGAATGCACTCAATAAGCATGTTTTTAGTGAGCTTGATGAGTACTTTACAGCAGTGCGTGAGGATGATACGGTCTCAGGTGTAGTGGTGACTGGAGCTGGGGAGAAGGCGTTTGCAGCAGGAGCAGATATCAAAGAGTTTGGAGGCTTAGAAGCAAGCTCCGCTTCAGCTTTAGCGAAAAGAGGTCAAGACATTTTCTTTAAGATTGAAAATTTGAATAAACCTGTAATAGCCGCTGTGAATGGCTTCTCCCTAGGCGGAGGAAATGAGTTGGCGATGGCTTGTCACATGCGGGTCGCATCGGAGAAGGCTAGGTTTGGCCAACCAGAAGTGAACCTAGGGATTATCACCGGATATGGAGGTTCTCAAAGACTAGTTCAATATATCGGCAAAGGAAAAGCTATGGAGTTGTTACTGACTGGGGATATGATCAAGGCAGACGAGGCTTATAGATTAGGACTAGTTAACCATGTAGTACCTGCTGGCGAGGAAATAAATAAATCTATCGAAATTTTAGAAAAGATTAGCACCAAAGGGCCACTTTCTGTAGCCAAGATGATCAATACGGTCAACGATTATTTTGATAAAAACGTGAATGGATTCGATCGAGAAGTGATTCGATTCGGAGAATGTGCTGCTACGGAAGATTTCAAAGAAGGAGCATCTGCTTTTGTAGAAAAGCGTGCAGCAGACTTCAAGGGCGTTTAATGCAGCCACGGCCTACCACAGGACAAATTATTATCTATGCTCTTGGTCAATTTGGCTGGGCGCTAGCTAGTTTTTGTGTAGCTAATGCATTAATTTATTTCTATGCACCTCCAGAAGATGTCGGCGCAGATTTTCCAGCATTTATTCAAGGGGGAGCTATCTTTTTAGGATTAACCCTAATCGGAATAATTGGATTCGGAGGCAGAATACTAGATGGTCTTACAGACCCTCTGATCGCGACTTATTCCGATCGTATGCAATCCAAAATGGGAAAGCGTAAAAAGTTGATGGCTATCAGTGTATTGCCTTTTGCTTTGTTTGGCTTCTTAGTTTTCTATCCCATTAGTGATTCTCTTATGACCAATTCTATTTGGTTGATCTTTGTAGTGATTGCCTTTTATGTATCTTTCACAGGTTATCTGATTCCCTATACTGCTTTGATTGCTGAGTTGGGGCATCATCAAGACGATAGGCTCAAGATTAGTATGTTTATTTCTATTGCTTTTGCCTTGGCTATGATTTGTGGTGCACAAATTTACGGGATTCAAGAAAGTTTGGAGCAAATTTATACCTGTGCCGAGGCATTTCAAGCACCAGTACTAGCTGTGTCAATGATTGGCTTGGTCATGATGTTAGTCCCCATAATATTCCTTGATGAAAATAAATACGCGCAACAAAACTCAGAAAGCCCGTCCTTGTCAAAGGCATTTAGTAGAATAAAAGGACATAGAAATTTCAAGTATTTTGTTATCTCTGATTTGCTGTATTGGTTGGCTCTGACCTTTATTCAATTGGGAATGGTTTATTATGTGACCCTCCTATTTGGTATGGAAAAATCAGCAGCTACAAGCTTTTTAGAGCTATCTTTCGTTTTGAGTTTCCTTTTCTATTTTATGATTTACTACCTCAATAAGAAAGTAGGAAAAAAGTGGATGATGATCTCAGGTTTTATGATTTTTATCATCGTCTTTGGGTTGATCTTCTTTATGCCTTTGTTGGGGATTCCATTAGCTAGTATGTTTTATTTATTTGTAGTTTTGACCGCCTATGCTTTGGCTGTATTTGGGGTGTTACCGAATGTGATCATTGCTGATATTGTAAATGAAGAGGAGAAAAGGACTGGTCAGTCGCTTTCGGCGGTATTTTATGGAGCGAGAAATTTCATGATGAAGATCGGAATTTCACTAGCTAATCTATTATTTCCTTCGCTGCTGCTTTTTGGTAAGAGCCTAGAAAATTCAACAGGTGTTAAGTACAGCGTACTGGTCGCTATGGTCTTTTCTTTTTTAGGATTGTTTATCTTTTTGAGGTATAGGGAGAAAGAATTAGATCTGACCTAAATCCATCAAGGCCTTAGCCTTCAAGATAGTAATCATACTCAGGGCATCCTTTATCATGCCAGCCATCACCATTTGATACAATTCCGAAAATGGAATTTTTTTGACGAGGAGATCTTCAGTGTCTTCTGGTTCTGATTCGCCGAAGGTAAGGTCTTGAGCCACGTAGGCAACCCCATATTCATCTGTAACACTGTTAGAAGTATTCATCTCAAGAATTTCTGTCCATTTCGCAGCTTCGATTCCAGTCTCTTCTTTGAGCTCTCGCTTTGCAGAGTCAAGTACGTCTTGACCTAATGGGCCTCCACCTTCGGGAATCTCCCAGCTGTATTCTTCTAGCGTATATCTATATTGACCGACTATCCAAGTATTATAGTCTTCATCTAAGGGCAGAATCCCAATAGCGGTATTTTTGAAATGCACTACACCATATATCCCTGGCCCTCCTGAAGGATTGATGACTTTTCGATGGGTAATGTTGATCCATGGATTGTCGTATCGCTCTTCGATGTTGAGCGTCTGCCAGGGGTTTTTATTTATATCTTTGGACATACTGGGCTTGGCTTAAAATTTATACATATTTGGGCCTTGCAGAATTCCCTCTATCAGGCCAGGTATTATTTCTGGTGCCAATGCCAAAATGATGAGTAAGGTAAAGAATATGCCATATACCGCTCCGCCTAGGTGAGCGTCGTGTGCGATATTGTCGGAGGAACCATTCTTAGCCATATGTGAGCTGTACCAGAGGTATCCAACTGCCGCCAAGAGCGCAGGAATAGGAATGATGAAAAAGAGTAATAACCAAGCCCAAGGAAAAAATATAACGTATGCTAATAAGATAGCGGATGTTCCTCCTGAGGCACCAAGGGCCCGATAATTGGGATTATTTTTATGCTTCATGTACGATGGATATGAAGCCATTATCACAGCCCCGAAATACAATATCAGATAGGCGACTCTGCCAATGACTGGACCAAATAGTTGGCTCACAAATATATTCTCCACGGTTCCGCCAAAAATGTAAAGTACATACATATTTAGTATCAAGTGCATCATATCTGCATGGACTAAACCATTGGTAATAAAACGAACTTTTTCATTGTTATCCCTTGCTACAGAATATGGATGAAAGAGCATTTTTTCTAAAAGCTCTCTCTTTTGAAAGGCCATATACGACACGATACATGTAATCGCAATAATGATAATCGTAAGCGGTGAATCTTGCATAATTTATTGATGATGATAAGGTTCGTTTTTATTTATACTAAAGGCACGGTACAATTGTTCAGTGAAGATCATGCGTACCATCTGGTGCGAAAAGGTCATCGGTGATAGCGCCATTTTAGCTTGTGCTCTGGTGTACAAAGCATCAGAAAATCCATAAGCTCCACCAATGATAAAGATTACCTTTTGATTACTGGCATTCTGAAGTTTTTCTATGTATTTGGCAAACTGCATTGAAGAATGTGATTTTCCGTTTTCGTCCAATAGTATGACGTAATCTTTCGCCCCAAGTCTCGTCAAGATACTATCTCCTTCTTTATTTTTGAGTTCTGAGGTAGAAAGATGTTTTGCATTTTTTTGATCTGCTATTTCTTTGATATCAAAAGAAGTGTATTTGCCCAATCTTTTGGTGTATACAGCGATACCCTCTTTGAGGTAATTAGCATTCGTCTTTCCAATCCACCAGAGTTCACATTTCATGCGACGAAACTACAGAATTTCTAATTCTTCAAGTAATGCAGATCTTTCCGAAAATTCTAGAGCAAGAGAATCAGTGATTTTATGTACCATATCATGAGCACCGAGCTTTCTTAGATGCAGTAAGGTCTTACGGACTTTCAAAATAGGGACTGGCCCTAGATGGAATGCTAGAAAATCTTTGATCAGCACAATGTATAAATTCGTGATCTCCTTTTTATGTCTTGGCATCAGTCGTTCACTGACGATTTGAAGAAGGTCAAGAGATTTGATCTTCTGGATATAGGCAAGGAGTGCCTCAGTGTCATCTAGCTGCAAGTAAATTTCAGCGATGGCCTCTTTTTTATTTATATGTAAGGGCAAATCCTCAAGCTTATCAATCAAGGCTCTTAGCGTCTTTTCTACATCTTTGTCAGTACAGCTATCCATTAATTTTGATAAGTACTGTATTTCGTAGGTTTTTAAAAATAGTTGCTCTGCGTATTTCTTAGTTCTATTTGTACTTTTTGAAATTAAGGCCTCTTGATAAAGAGATTGATATAAAGATTTATTGATATTTGGATTAAATTTTTGTTTGATTCCTATCTCAGCAAACTTTCTCACTTGAGGCCAATTCTTCTCATGTTCTGCTTCCCTAATGAGGTGCAGCAGGATATCTGGTTGGGTTAGATGCTTATGGATAAGTGCTTCACTTTTTTCTTTGTTGCCCTCAGCATTAGCTATTCGCAGTTCTATTAAAATAAGGGTTATATAATTAGTCTTAGACAAAGAAGAAGCAAGTCGTCTTGCGTTTTTCAACGTTATTTTGAGTGCCTCCTTTTTCTCTTGAGTATCCGCCATCTCAAGAAGGGAGTCGAAATATACTTTCCCTAAATGATTGCTAATAATCGTATTGATTGGTAGTTCTTGATTTAGGAATTGAAATGTATCCATAGCCAATTCTGGACTCACCAATTTTTTAGGAAAAGTATTAAAGGCCATAATCGTATTAGAGAATAACTCACTGAAATAGGTTTTATCTATAACTTTATCTACGATGATAGGGAGTTGAAGTGACATCGCTTTGAGTATCGCAGCTGCTTCAGTATACTTTTTTGCAGCTATTTTATCCTGACTTTGCAGCCAAAGCTCTTCAATTATAGTTTTTATATGTGAAGCACCTTTTACGCTAATCTTATTATCTTTTCTGCGATTGATACGCATAGCAGATAGAATCAAAGAAGAATAATAAGAGGTATCTGTTAAGTCAGACATGGAAGAAGACAAAAAGACTTTTAGCTCATTAGCAAAACTCTTGTTCTTTCTAGCATATTGTTGGACGAATAGCATCAACTCATCCTTGTTGGTATCTTCTAATAACTTCGATATTTTGATTTTTCTATTATCTGTTGGTTTGGCTGGGGCTGATTTGTCTTCAGTCAAATCCCTTCGGAGCTGTATCAGTAGAGTAGTGATATGCGAACAAGGAGCACCATTGGCGTATTCATTGCAGTCACAACTCATGTTTAATACCTGTCCTGCTTTTATCTTAGCCTCGACCTCAAAAGTATACCCAAGATGCACGCTGCCTGTCCAAAGATAGGTGTCAAGCTTATAATAAGACGTCAGGCATTTTCTATCGAGCTGTCTTTCGGCTATCTCGTAGACGGAATTAGGGACCTGAAGTTCTATATAGGCTAAAGGGAAACTCATATTGTTCCAAGATAATTTAAAATAGGGTAATACATGAAAGAATCAACTACATAAGTTAAAAACAGTAAATTATTTGTTTAGTTTAGCGTGTTTAGAATACTATTTATACCAGTTGACAATTTGACTTTTAACTGGTATTGGAACCTACACTGCTGAATATGTTGAAACTTGGAATTGTCAGACACGCAAAATCAAGCTGGAGTCATCCAGATTTAAATGATCATGATCGACCATTAAATAAGAGGGGAGAAAGAGACGCTCCGATTATGGCTCAAAAGGTAAAAGACTTGTTCGGAATACCTGATCTACTTTTGTCTAGCACCGCCAATCGTGCATTGACTACTGCATCCGTTTTTAAGGAAATTATGGCTATAAAGAGTCCAAGCTTGAATACCAGTGGGAACTTATATCATGCTTCAGAACAAGATATCTTAGAGAGAGTTGCCATGATGGATTCAAAGGTGAAGTCAGCTTTGGTCTTTGGGCACAACCCTGGGATGACTTATTTCGCAAACTCATTTAGAGGGGACTTCATTGATAATGTGCCTACCTGCGGGGTAGTTATAATAGAATCTTCTGCAGATAGTTGGATGGAGTTTGGCCACACCAATTCCAAGCGAGTAGCTTTTATATACCCTAAAATGTATGTCTAGAATCATTCGATTAAATAAATTAGTTCTATCAACTGTTTCCTTTTGCATGTTGTGGTCATGTGTACCGAAGGTAGAGCTCCCGACTATTCCCGAAGATCAACTTGTTCTGGTTCTGTGCGACGTTCATATTATGGAGGGTGCTTTACAGAATAGACCTAGTCTAAAAAAAGATAGCATAGCTAAGGTGTATTATGATCAGGTATATGAAAAACACGATATTACAGAGGATGATTTTTTAACCAGCCTGGAAAGATTAGAAGCTAATCCAAAATTAATGTCTAAAGTGTACAGTGAAGTTTTAGTCAGGCTAGATACTATGGATCAGATCTCATCCAAGGATAAGTACAAAAAAAAATAAGGTTGCCAATTTGATCTGGGAGGAGATCTGTACGGCGCACCTTATTGTGATAAATGATTTCATTTAGACCCGAGGGGAGATCTAGTTTAAATATCTAATAATTTACTTAGCTTTTGTACCAAGCAGACCTGGGAGGAGATCTGCTTGGTGACTTATGCTTTTTTACTTATCCGTAAATTAGTTTTAAATTGATCTGGGGGCAGATCTGCTTAATACCAATTTTACCTTTTGATATGGAGCCAAATGATCTGGGGGGAGATCCTTGTAAATCCTTATCTTATATAAAATTACCAATAGATCTGGGGGATTGGGGGAGATCATTTAGTAAGCTTATTTTACGTAACATTTTAAGTAATTAATAAGATACATACCATAATTCAATTTCGATACCAAAAGCTGGAGTCAGGATGTTATATGGATTAAAGATTTTAAAATTGTCTCAAAAAGTACATCTGCATTATTTAACGTATTAGGTGTAGCGTCTACAATGTAAAAGTTTTTGCATAATTTTTGGTTGAAAACACCAATATGAGGATGTCACAAAAGGGTAATCTAGGTTTGGATGTGTATTATATTGGAAAAATGCGACTGAAAGGTAGCGGATTAAAAAGGCTAAAAACTTATTCAGATTTGTAAAGTTGATATATCGTATGAACACTAAAGCTAACTAAATAATTAACTATTACTTCACGTGTGAATTCCGAATCAAGGAGCAAAAATTGGTAATTTTGACTTTTGCGCTCCTGGGAGAAGCGATATGAGCTAGACTAGACTACTCATGAAGCTGCTGCTAGAGGTAGATGAGACCGAGGATTCGGGAGAATATGCCTCTAGCTGCTAGCTGAATAGTAGTGTAGGGTAGTGAATACAAGCGGATCACAGGATAAAGCGCCCAAATTAAAATTTATACAAGGTTCATCATAAAAACAAATGTGGATCTCTAAATTATAATGATAGACTTGCTAAAATAAAATTTCCTTTTGTGTAGACTTAATTATATTTACCAGACTGTAACAAAATAATATGATTGAAAAAAAATCTCCAGGCAATTTTAAAATACTCATCGTAGACGATGATCCTGATATTGTCGAGTTCATTAGGTACAATACGACCAATGCTGGATACCAAGTATTCATGGCTAATGATGGCTTGGAGGCATTAGAGGTGGCTGAAAGTGAATTGCCAGATCTCATTTTGCTAGATATCATGATGCCCAAAATGGATGGGGTAGAGGTCTGTCAGAGGCTCCGTGCAAATGAAAAATATGATAACACGATAATTGCATTTTTGACAGCAAGGAGTGAGGATTACTCTCAGGTTGCAGCATTAGATTATGGAGGAGACGATTATATTACAAAACCAATCTTGCCAAAGGTTTTAATGAGTAGAATAAAAGCGCTTTTGCGAAGGAAGTCAACTAGCAATGGTCCATCTAATTCTGATGCGCTTATCCAATTTAGAAATATTACGATAGATAGTGAGCGTTTTTTGGTGAAGCGTGATGGCGAGAATGTAGACATGGTCAAGAAGGAATTTGAGCTACTCAAGCTATTGGCTTCCAAGCCTGGAAAAGTATTCACAAGAGAAGAAATATTCGCAAAAGTATGGGGCTTTGATGTCATCGTCGGCAATAGAACCATTGATGTTCACATTCGAAAAATTCGAGAAAAGCTCGGAGATAAATGTATCAAGACCGTTAAGGGAATTGGTTACAAACTCAATGTGTAATGTTTAAGAACCCCAGTCTTCGCAAAATAGCACTGTTCATTAGTATTGCGATTACAATTGTGTTTACCCTATTCTTTATTGTTCAAGAAGTGTTATTTACACCCGAGGGTGTTCTATTGAGGACTTTTATTTTTGTGTTTGTTTGTGGGTTGGTTACCTACGTTATCGTGCTACAGGGCGTAAAACTATTTGTACACGAAAGAATTAAGTTGATCTACAAAAACATCCACAAAATAAAGCAAGCTGGAAAAAATGATAAAGGGACATTGTTTGCAAGTGATGATGCTATGGATGCGGTAGAGAAGGATGTAAACCAATTTGTCACCGATCAAGATAAGGAGATACAAACCTTGAAGTCATTGGAAAATTACCGCCGTGAATTTTTAGGTAATGTTTCGCATGAACTAAAGACGCCCATTTTTAATATCCAAGGCTATATCCATACACTCTTAGAAGGCGGATTGTTTGATAATAATATTAACCTAGATTACCTAAAGCGTGCAGCAAATAGTACAGAGCGACTAAAAGTTATTGTAGAAGATTTGACCGCGATTTCAAAATTGGAATCAGGCACCTTGCAATTGAACTATAAAAATTTCGACATTCGTACCCTAGTAGAAGAAGTATATGCGGAACAAGATTTCTTGACCAAGGCGAAAAATATATCGCTTATTTTTAACGATACTGCAGCCGCAAATTATCGGGTACATGCAGACCGGGAAAACGTCAGAAGAGTTCTCAATAATTTGATTACTAATGCAGTAAAATATAATGAAGAGAATGGAAGAGTAAAAGCTAGTTTTTATGAAATGGGTCAAAATGTACTTATTGAAATTGCGGATAACGGCCCCGGAATAGAGGAAAAGCATCTTCCCCATTTATTTGATCGTTTTTACCGTGCGGATGAGCACAGGTCAAGAGCCATCGGAGGTTCAGGTCTCGGACTATCAATCGTCAAGCATATCATAGAAGCGCACAAACAAACGATAAATGTGCGAAGCTCACCTGAGATAGGAACCACTTTTGGCTTCACTTTGAAGAGGGCGGAATGAAAAAAGGTATTAGGTTTTAGCAAGGTTGCTAATTGTGATCAAATGAAAAAATTGTCTTTGAAGTTTAACGCATTCTAGATGGCAGACTTACCTTCGTCATCTTGAGAAGCAGTTTTGGTATTTCCCTCTGATTCTTCTTCCTCTGATACCGTTTCTCTTGCTGGAAAAGTTTTATACTCAATCTGATCTAAGACTGCCTTGACTCCATCTCTAACCTTATAGTATTCTGGAAGATCCTTCTCAGGCATAGGGTTTGGTGGAGGAAGATTTTGTCTTCGTGGATCCACTTGTCTCCCGTTTTTCCAAAAACGGTAACAAACGTGATAGCCCGTAGCTAAGCCTGTTTTTCCGACATAGCCAATGACATCTCCTTGTTTTACTCGTGAGCCTACCTTAACATCCTTTTTGAATTTATCCATATGCAGATACTGGGTAGAGTAGACTTTGTCGTGTTTTAGTTTGACGTACAAACCATTGTTTCTTTTATGTGCTCTTTGGGTGACAGTACCGTCAGCAACTGCTCTAATAGGAGTTCCTCTAGGTGCGGCATAGTCAGTGCCAAGGTGCGACTTATATCTTTTTAGCACTGGATGAAATCTTCGATTGCTGAAATTAGACGAGATGCGGCTATATTTCACAGGTGATTTGAGAAATGCCTTTTTCATTGGTCTTCCACTCAAATCAAAAAAGCCATGATGCTTTTCTGTCTCAAAATTTACAGCATAGTATTCTTGATCTGCTGTTTCATAATACGCACCGTACAGTTTACCGATACCGACTAGCTTACCATCTATATAATCCTGATCGTAGAAAGCCTTGAATTTATCTCCCTTTTGGATATGGTAAAAGTCAACTGACCACGCCAAAGCATCTTCCATCTTTGCAGTCAATTCAAAACTGAGCCCATTGTTTTGCATCGTCATCCAAAGTGATCCGTCTACTACACCAGATGCCTGTTTACGAACCTTATCTATTTTCCTTTTTACCATCTCAGACGAAGCTGGATTTTTGAGATCGTAGACTACATAGTGATAGGGATTAGGTTCTGTAATAAAGTAATCCGCAGCAGTATTGATATCTTTATTGAGAATAGTATATGGCTTGTTAGCTCTAAGTCCTCGGACATCGTAGATATCTCTAGTCTCCTTAGCTAGTCGATCTATGTCTACATAGTCAACCTTATATTGTAAAAGAATATCGGCAAGAAATTGTCCTTCTTTAATAGTCCCTTCAGAAACATTAAAATCATCAAAAACAAATCCGTATTTTAAAGTAGGTTTGACGATCGGAAAGTAACCGATCTCTTCACTAGGCATAGCTATGGCGGCAGCTATACTTTTTTTACTATTGGTCAGGTTGGTAAATATGTAGACACATGCGCTGAATAATGCCACCGCATATAGAACCTTAAGCTTTGATATTTTATATGTTGGAGAGGGATTAGTGTTTGTATTCGAATCTCTCAAAGTATTGTATTTTGCGCCATGAACACCAAAAATAAGTTCCTTTTGGCAAGATTCCAAATCACATTTAAGCATTAAAA
>Ga0209187_1001845_pt1 | contig 22495 bp, 20 predicted proteins | sample BantaG_FD_187430 | JGI IMG/M metagenome (GOLD analysis project Ga0209187, IMG submission 187430) | Marine algal microbial communities from Bantry Bay, Ireland - BantryBay_4 metaG (SPAdes) (version 2) | ecosystem: Host-associated > Algae > Red algae > Unclassified | place: Bantry Bay, Ireland...
CCGCCACGCCCTCACCATCCGAGTCGCCGCTATCAACCTACGACGACTCATCAACCTCGGCCTCAACCACAACGGCACCACCTGGAACCTCGCCTAAAAGCCCCCAGGCAACACCACCAAACACGCCCACATCACCCACCCGCAGCGAGACCCGACGCCGCCGCGACTCCGCCCCGACCCCGAAACCCGGCAACGCCAGGCCAACAACCCGATTGCTCAGCAGTCTCCTAGCCCCGTCTGCTCATGAATCTCTGCGCTTCGCCGATACGGCGGAATGCAGGAAATTCCACCCCGCCGGACCTACATCTTCGCTGGTGTTTTCTTTGTGCTGGCGCAATTCGTCACGTTGGCTCTCAGTGGATGTTCCCCGCCGACCGGTGGCGAGTCGGCCTCCGCACCTCCACCCGAACTCGCATTCGTTGCGCCTACGGCCACCGTGGCGCCTACGGCCACCGTGGCGCCTACGGCCGCCGCGGCGCCTCGCTCCATCCTTCCCATTCCCGTTGGCTCGCTGGCATCGGTCGAATCGACGCTTCGCCTGGGCGTTGATCACCCGGACCTGTCGACCATTGATCCGGCCCGGGCCGACACCCCGTCCGAGGTCATTGCGGCGGACCTGCTCTTTGACGGGCTGACAACCACGGTTGCCGGAACCTCGATCGTGCTGGGTCAGATGGCGGATTCCTGGGGGACCCGGGGTGATGATCGACTGTGGGAGTTTGTACTCTCCCAACGAACATGGTCAGACGGTTCTCCCATCCGCGCCCGAGACATCAAGGCCTCGATCGAGCGAGCGGTTGCGGCTGCGCCCAATGCCCCATTTGCCAGGTCCATCTCTGCCATTGCGGGGTGGCAGGACTTCGTTGATGGCCGTAGCGATCAGATCTCGGGTATCCGGGCGGTCAATCTGGCAACGGTGCACGTCTCGCTCGACCGACCCGTGGACCTGCCCCGGCTTCTCGCTGACCCCCACCTGGGCGTGGTCGGCCCATTCGGTTTGCGTGACCACTCGAGCCGGTGGACCGTTGTTCGCCAGGAGAGCGACCGCCTTCTGCTCCAACACGACCATCCGGAACAGGTCGAGTTTCCACACGTTGAGTTGATCTCGATCAACGACTCGCTCCAGCTTGGCGCAGCGCTGTCGGCAGGAACTTTGGACATCGCCGCAATTGCGGGTGGCCAGGAGCCGGACTTGTCGTGGCGGCCAGACTTCGAGTGGATAGCCACCCGGGCCGATGGCTCGTTCGACATCGAGAGTGTGACGCTCAACTGACGCGTTGGCCGGTGTGCTGTCCGCCCTGAAATCGCTCAAATGGGGTCGGTGTTCGGTGGGATCCGGCTACGCTGGCTCCTGCTGTTCGGCCTGCTCCCCGCAGACTGAATACGCCACGCGCGAGTGGCGGAATTGGCATACGCGCAAGACTAAGGATCTTGTGTCCTTCGGGGCGTGGGGGTTCAAGTCCCCCCTCGCGCACAACACAAATACAAGAAGTAGAAGTACAAGAAGTAGAACCACAGCAAATATGGTTCAGAGGGCCCGGCTCCACCAGCCGGGCTCTCGGCTTTTTGAGACACAGCACGCGTGCATGTGAGACACAGCACGGCTTTTTGAGACACCGCGTGCACGGCTAGAGTGCTCGGCGTGACCACCGGCCTTCTCCTGACTGCATTTGGATTCGGACTTCGTCATGGGGTCGACTGGGATCACATTGCCGCTATTGCCGATCTCAGTGGTTCCGCGGCAAGTCGCCGACGCGGATTTGTGCTCAGCACCATCTACGCCGTGGGTCACGCCATTGTTGTGCTGGCGCTTGGCGTGTTGGCCATCAGTATTGGGGTGGCCATTCCTGACGGCGTGGACGTGTGGATGTCACGGATTGTCGGGCTGACCCTTGTTCTGTTGGGCGGATGGATTCTCTTTGATCTGGTGCGCAGCGGCTCCGAGTTCCGTCTTCGCAGCCGATGGATTTTGGTGCTCAACGGCACATTTGCCGGGCTTCGACGGGTGCGAGATGCCCGATCCAAGCGGGTCATCGAGCTGCGGCACGACCACTCCCATGACCACGAGGACATGCCAGAAACTGCCCACGACGAACCGTGGACTCACGACCATGCGCATCAGGAATCAGCGCTGGTCGATCTCACCGAACCGGCGACGGTCGGATCCGGTGGCGGCGGCTCCCGTTGGGCTCGGCCTCGACATGATCACCGTCATCGTGCAAGCCGCATCCATCACCATGGTCACCAGCACGAACTCCGCCTTGCCGATGACGCGACCAGTGGAGTGGGCAACGGCGCTGCGGCGGGCATTGGCATGCTGCACGGTATTGGCGTGGAGAGTCCCACCCAAATTGCGGTGTTCGTTGCATCAACCGCTGTGGTTGGATGGGCGGCCGGGTTTGCGCTGCTGGTTGCGTGGTGTGTTGGGCTGATCCTTGCCAACATGGTGCTGGCACTGCTGACGGGCACCGGACTGCTGCACGCCGAACGCAACTTTGCGGTCTATGTTGCCATCGCCGTCCTGGTGGCAATCTCAAGCATCGCCATGGGTGCGCTCTTGATCGCTGGTCTTGACGTTCTCCCGGAGATCAACCTGTAGCCACGGGCGTGCCACCGGAGGTGTCGTCTGCGTTGATGAGCCCACCGGTCATCACGGTCATGGCCGACCCAGGCAGTGCGGTGCACGGACAAGGTTGGGGTCGACGAGGATGGGTGCAATGAGCGAGGATCAAATATGAAGGCCGCCGTACTCCGGCAGGCGGGCCACCCGATGACCATAGAAGACGTGGAGCTTGACACGCCGGAACCGCACGAGGTGGTCATCCGCACCGCGGCCGCAGGCGTCTGTCACTCGGACCTTCACTACGTGGAAGGTTTGTATCGCACCGACCTGCCTGTGATCCCCGGTCATGAATCGGCCGGCGTCGTGGAGGTCGTGGGTTCAGCGGTGACCTATGTCCAACCCGGGGACCATGTGATCACGTGTATGTCGGTCTTTTGCGGACGATGCGAGCGATGCTCGACCGGTCGACCGGTGCTGTGCCAGAAGCCGCCGGTGCGCCGGACTTCAGGTTCTCGCCTCCATCAGGGGGGTACGCCCATTGGTCAGCTGTACGAACTGTCCTCGTACGCCGAACAGATGCTGGTGCACGAGCGAGCGGTCGTGAAGATCGGTAAGGACATGCCCCTGGACCGGGCGGCCCTTGTGGGCTGTGCGGTCATGACCGGGGTCGGAGCGGTGATCAACACGGCGGAAGTGGCCGTTGGTTCAACGGTGGCGGTGATTGGCTGCGGCGGGATCGGACTTTCCGCCATCAACGGAGCGAGGATGGCGGGGGCTCGCCGGGTGATAGCGGTGGACGTGGTTGCGGACAAGTTGCGCCTCGCCACCAGCTTTGGTGCCACTCATCTGGTGGACGCTTCGGCCGGTGACCCCGTTGAGGCGGTCCGTGAGCTCACCGATGGCGGGGCTGACTACTCCTTTGAAGCCGTCGGGCTCAAGCAAACGGCGGAGCAGGCGTTTTCGATGATTCGGTTTGGCGGCGCCGCCACCATCATCGGCATGGTGCCGGAGGGGCAGAAGCTTGAGATCAACTCGGTCGAGCTTCTGATGGAGAAGACCCTCACCGGTTCCAACATGGGGTCCAATCGGTTCCGCTCAGACATGCCTGCGCTCGTGGATGCGTACATGGATGGTCGGCTGGAGTTGGACAAGCTGATCAGTCAACGGGTGGGCTTGAAAGACATCAACGATGCCTTTGCGGAGATGAAGGCCGGGAACGTGGCGCGCAGCGTGATTGTGTTCGGCAGCTGATGGAGGAACAATCGATGACCGACCGACCGTTGATGGTGTACACCCTCACGCACCCCTGGATTCAGGAGGTCGTGACTGAAGTTGCGCCCCCCGAATTTGATGTCGTGTTTGTGGAATTGGATGACGCGGCGGCGGTGGCGGAGGTGTTCCCCCGGGCCGATGCGCTGGTGTGTCTTACGCTCACCGGCGAGCAGGCCGCGCTGCTCACCAACTGCAAGCTGGTCATGCACAACGGCGTTGGCTACGACGGTATCGCCCGGGCTGTTCTGGCCGGGATGGACATTCCGCTGGCGATCACCCCGGCCATGACGCCGGAAGGGGTGGCCGAGCACGTCTTTCTCATGATGTTGGCCTTGTCCCGTCAGCTGCCGGCGATGCAGACCAGCATGCGGGCCGGGGGTTGGGACATGCTCGGTTGGCGGCAGGGCTCTCACAACCTGGCGGGTCGGACTCTGGGAATTGTGGGCGTCGGCCGAATCGGGCGTCGGGTTGCTGCGGTTGGCCAGGCCTTCGGCATGCAGGTTCTGGGCAACGACATTGTGCCGTTTGCCGCCGACCTTGCCCAAGCGGTGACCTTCGACCACCTGGTGGCGACGGCGGACCTCATCACCGTCCATGTGCCTCTGACCGACCAGACCCACAAGATGTTTGGCGCCGCGCAGTTCGGCGCAATGAAGCCGGGAACCTTGTTTGTGAACGCCAGTCGGGGACCGACCTATCAGCTGGATGCATTGCACGCTTCGGTGGCGTCGGGTCACCTTGGTGGCGCTGCGATCGATGTCTTCGATCCAGAACCGCCGCCCGCCGACCACCCGATCCTGCAAATGGCCAATGTGATCTGCACCCCGCATATCGCCAGCGGCACCGTTGAACGGCAATACGCCATCAATCGGGCGCAGTTTGCCAACGCCCAGCGAGTACTGGCCGGAGACGACCCCGAGAATGAAGTCCCGGCGGACTGAGGTCGTCGTCGACTCGGGCGGTGGTCAGCTGGCTGCGCGCTCTTTCAACCGCGCTCTTTCAACAATGCTCGAGTTCGGGCCATGTCTTCGGGCGAGATGCCAAGTTCCAGCGCGGCAAAATCGGTGGTGCCGGCGGCCGCCAACGCATCCAGCCGAGCGTGTACTTCATCCTCGCTGCCAATCACGCACACGTCCTGGGGTCCCGCGGCACCTTCACGGTCCAGCATCGCTCGATAGGAGGGAAGCTGTCCATAGAGCTCGAAGATGGCGCCGTGCGCGGCCCGGGTGGAATCTGGGTCGCTGGTCACCGCGGTGGGCAGACTGCAGATGATGCGAGGGTTTGGTCTTGCGGCGTCGGTCGCCGCGGCGTTGATTGTGGGCGCAATGTGCTCGGCGATCGTGCGCTCGCCAACCATCCACAAAATGGTGCCGTCGGCCCGCTGCCCACAGAGTTTCAGCATCTGTGGTCCCAGCGCTGCCATGATCACTGACGGCTTCTGCTCGGTTGGTCTTGGACCTTCGTAGTGCATGGAGAAGTACGTGCCGTCGTGGTTGGCCGTGCCGGTTTCCAGCAGGGGTTCAAGAACATTGAGGTAGTCCCGGATGTGGCCCATGGGCTTCTGCCACTCCATCTTCATGCGGTCTTCCACCACCGGCTGGTGGGAGAGTCCAATGCCCAGCGCCAGCGGGCGATTGAGCGCAGCCTGCGCGGTCAGCGCCTGTCCCGCCATGGTGCTGGGGTGACGGCTGTAGGTCGGCACCACCGCAGTTCCGTACTCGAGTGACGGCGCCGAGGACGCCAGCGCGCCGATCATGCCCAGTGCATCCACGAGCCCGGTTTGGGCCAGCCACCACGACGAGAAGCCATCCTGTTCGGCCTGCGTGGCGTGGGCCCGCATGTCCTCAATGTTGGGAGTGGTCAGCAACGACGAAGCATTCAGTCCAATACGCATGTGAGGAAGCTACTCCGGCTGGCGACCGCGCTGCCCAACGGACACGTCCTGATGCACCAGCCTGATGCACCAGCATCTGTCGAATTCAGATCTGGCGGCGGGAGGGGAGAGGGGGGAGATTGGCGAACTCGCCGGTTACAGGGTGCCGGCGAAGAGCACGTCGCTGGTTGGTTGCTCGGAACCGCCCGCCGGTTCAATGGTTATCCCCCAGCCGTTGGCAGCCAGATCGTCCACATCAAGGACAACCTCGACGGTGCCGGCTTCGGGGGAAAATAGGCCCGCGGGGGCGACGCCGTCGTCAAGCAGGAACCACAGGGCATAGGTCTGCTCGCTGTCCAGGTCGGGCAGCTGCACCGCGCGAATGGCCACCTGATCGCGTTCGGGCGACCATGCCACTTCGATCTCGCCGGCTTGTTCCGCGGTGGTCGGATCCAGGGTGGCGGTGACGGCGTCAGCCCCGGAAGCAAACTCGCCGAAGTCCGGTTCTGATCCAAGGTTGATCGCAACGATGCCGCCGACAAGGACCACCGCTGCCACTGCGCCAATGGCCATTCGACGCAGACGTGACGGGCGCACCGCTGATCTTGAAGAGGGAGATGTCGACGAAGTCGACGGCTCCGAGTATTGACCGGGAGAAGAGAACGTCGCCCCGCCAGTGGTAGCCCCAGCATCTGAGGTCAACGCGGGGCGCAACTGGTCGGTGTTGGTGATGGCCTCCAGCACCGAGGAGCGCAATTCGGCCGGGGGTTTGGCGCTCGATGTGCTGGCGAGCGAGGCCGCAATGTCGGAGAAGGCGGCAACATCGGCCTGGCACTCGTCGCAGTTTGGATAGTGGGCTTCGAAGAGCGCTCGCTCATCGTTGTCAAGTGCATCAAGGGCAAACGCTGCCGCCAGATTATGAAGGTCGTTGGTCATTGCTTCGCCTCCATGATGGATCGTAGGCGCCGCAGACCATCGCGTATTCTGGTCTTGGCGGTGCCTTCAGGTATGCCCAGCGTTGTTGCAGCCTCGCGATAGGTCTTTCCGCCGAAGTAGGCCAGCGTCACGACTTCTCGCTGCGCGACGGGGAGTTGCTGCAACGCCTGGTGGACGCGGTTTGCTTCGGATCGATCGGCAACGAGATCGCCAACCGCATCCGCAGCAGCAGGGGCGGTCGCTTCATGGTCGCTGGCCTCGCGGCGGCGGCGGGCCTGCTCGGATCGGACACGGTCAACAGCTCGCCGGTGAGCAATGGTGACAATCCATGACCGGGCGTTTCCTCGGTCACGGTCGAAGCGGGGGGCCTCTCGCCATATCTGAACGAAGACTTCCTGCGCAACTTCCTCCGACATGGCCCTGTCGGTCACAACCCGGAGCACTATTCCATAGACCAGCGAGCCGACTTCATCAAAGAGTTGGGCGAATGCTTCCTGGTTTCCACCGGCAACGAGTTCGACGAGGGTGTTGACAGAATCAGCGTCGTCATCGGGCGCGATCCGAAGCGGGCGAGAGCACACAGCAGCTATCTTGCCACGGCTGGGGCGGGATACAAGGTCTGGAGAGAGAAAGAGACGCTGGTGGTTGCGAACACATCTGGCGAGCGTGGCCATGCTGGTTGTTCGGCGCCGGTCACCGTTTGGATTGCCGATGATTCTGCTGGTCCTGGTTGCCAGATGAGTGAGAGAGGTTCCAATCCAGAGCGGGGACGGCGCCGAAACGTTGCTGGGGTTCGGTGGGTTGTGCCGCTATATGGCTCACCGGACCCTTTGCACCGCTCGTCCTGCTGAGTCGTTGCACCGGACATCGAGTTGCTGTAGCGTCTCCATCGTCTTAGCGGCACTGTCACCTGCAGATTCGTATTCGAATGTGCAAGAACCTATCTACCGGACCGATTCTCGGTTCAAGAACCGTGCTCCAGTCGAGCACGTCAGGAGAAATCTCATGCGCTGGACCAGAATTCTGGCCGTAGTTGCCACCATGTCGATGGTGGCCATGTTTGGCTTCATGCCAGCGGCCGCGGCAGACCACACCAATTCCGCTGTCACCCTCGGGCTCACCCAAACCGGTGATGCCGATGGCACGGGCACCATCAACCTCACGTTCAATGAGACGACGGGCGAGGTCTGCTACACGCTGACCACCATGAACATTGACCCGGTGACCGCCGCCCACATTCATGTCGGCGCCGCGGGAGCCGCGGGGCCGGTCCTGATCAACCTTGACTTTGCCACCAACGGTGCTGGAGGGTGCGTCATTGTGCCGGTGAGCGACGTCATGGCCGTCGTGGCTGCGCCGGGTGACCACTACGTGAACGTGCACAACGCCGCATTTCCCAATGGCGCCATTCGCGCCCAGGTTGCCGCCACGACCCCGAGCGCAAGTCAAACAAGCATGACACCATTCATGCCGACCGGTGATCCGGCGGCCAGCGGTTCGTTCACCTTGACGCTCGACCCTGACACCGGCGAGATCTGCTTCACCTTGGTCGCAACCACGACCGAGACGGTGCAGGCGGCTCACATTCATACCGGCAGTGCCGGCATGAATGGTGGCGTCCTCGTCAACCTGGATTTCCCCACCAACGGCCTTATGGGCTGTGTCATGACCACGCCAGCCAACGTGGCGACGATTCTCGCCGACCCATCCGGCCACTACGTCAATGTCCACACCGACGTTTCGCCCATGGGCGCAATGCGGGGCCAGATCTCTGCGACGACTGCCACCACCAGCAACTCGATGTTCACGATGGACGGCGTTGGCTTTGGCGACCCTGACGGTTCCGGCACGGCCCTGTTCACCTTCTACCCGGGCGGCGACGTGTGCTTCATGCTGACCGCCATGAATATCGGCGACGTCGCCGCTTCGCATATCCACATCGGTGCTGAAGGCGTACTGGGCGGCGTTGTGGTGAACCTCGCCATTCCGGAGAATGGCTTGACCGGCTGTGTGACCTCCACCGACGCCATCATCGACGCCATCATCGCGGACCCCGCCGGTTTCTACGTCAACTTCCACACTGCGGAATTCCCGGACGGGGCTGTCCGCGGCCAACTGGCTGAGGTAGTGCCGGCTCCGGCCACGACCATGGTCTCTGTTCCACTGCTTCCGACCGGGGACCCCGACGGTTCAGGAATGGCGGACTTCGATATCGATCCGGCAACCGGCCGAGTGTGCTTTGACCTGACCGCCAACGACGTTGACACCATCACCGCGGCCCACATTCACGTTGGTGCCGCTGGCACTGATGGAGGAGTGGTCGTCAATCTGGACACGCCGACCAACGGCCTCATGGGATGTGTGTTCACGACGCCAGCCATCGCCATGGCGATCACCAACGACCTCGCTGGTCACTACGTGAATCTGCACAATGCGGAACATGTGGATGGCGCAATTCGGGCCCAGCTTGACGGATCAATGGTTGCACCGACGGCGACCGCCATTCCCACTGCGGTGCCGACGGCTGCACCGACCGCCATGGCCACTGCGGTGCCGACCGCTGCACCGACCGCGATGCCCACTGCGGTGCCCACGGCTGCACCGACCGCCATTCCCACTGCTGTTCCGACGGCGATCCCAACCGCAGTTCCAACCGCGGTCCCGACGGCGATTCCAACTGCAGCTCCGGTTGTCATTTCCAGCGCAGCAGACGCAGGATTCACCAATGGGGTTCCGACGCATGCCGGCCCGGTGCTGGCAACCACTGGTTCTGACAGCCCGACGGTGCTGTTCGGTGCGGCCCTGGTCGCCATTGGTGCGGGCTTGTTGTTGACCGCTGCTGTGTGGCGGCGGGCGAGCCGACTGGGCTAGCACCACCAATCGTGGCTTTCCCGATTGAAGAAGTTTGAAAATAAGGTAGGACCGCAGCGGTCGCTCCAGTTCATTGGGGCGGCCGCTGCGGCGGTTTTGAGCAAATCGCTTTGTCTTCCATCCATTTCGGGAAGGTCTCCGAACCACTCTGGAGAACTTCCAATACTAGGAGAGACGAAGATGAAGAAAAAGTGGATGGCCGCAGTTGCAGCCTTCTGTCTGTTTGGGGCGTTGTTTGTGTCGCCTGCAGGCGCTGTACATGAGGGCGCCGTTTACAGCGGCGTGCTGACGGCGCTCAATGATTCAGGGGCTTCCGGCAACGCCAAAATCACGGTGTCCGCCGACGGCGAGACAATGACCGTCGTTGTGAACGGCCGCAACTTCAACCTGGACGGGCCGCACGCCATGCACTTGCATGGCAAGGTTGACGGCGAAAATGTTACTGCCTCTTCGTGCCCAACCAGCGCCGAGGACAGTAATGGCGACGGGATCGTCACGGTTCTGGAAGGCGCCGCCAAATATGGCGGAGTGGTCCTGAGTCTTACGACCGAAGGCGACACGTCGGCCGATTCAGCCCTTGCGGTGGATCGTTACCCCGCAGGGACCGTCATCAACTACAGCCGCGCAGGAATTGACATTCCGGACGTGCTCAAGCCCAACTTGTCGAAGCTCCATGTTGTTGTCCACGGCGTGGACGAAAACGGCAACGGCGCATTGGACATGGACCAGGCCGAACGTTCATCTCTTACTGAGGACTTTCCCCGGGAAGCCACCGCTCCGGCGTTGTGTGGCACCTTGACCGTCCAGGCAACCGGACCGGTGCAGACAGGCGCTGGCGGGTTGCAAGCCGCAGCTGCTGGCTCTGGCTCATCTGTGGTTGGTGGCAATCTGGGGGGGACCGCCCTGTCGATCATTGGTCTCGCGTTGGTGGGTTGTGGCGTGCTGTCACTGCGCGGCAATCGCCGTCTGACCCGTTGACGTCTCCTTCATCAGAACTGGGGAGGCTTGTCGATCGATTCATCGGTCGGGAAGCCTCCCCAAACCTGTTGTCGCGCCGAGCGCTGGTCGGAGGATTTATGGGCCTGCTGGTCGGATGCGGCACCGGCTCGGGCGCGTTGAGCAATGGCGACGCAGATTCGGTGTCGTTACCCCGCTCGTCAGCGACCGTGGACGCCCGGACCCCCGGTCCGGTTCCGGCCACGCCAACCCCAGCGGCGACGCCCACTCCGCAGCCAACGGTCTCGCCGACAGCTCCCGAAATGACCAGTGCGAGCGCAACTGTCGAAGCTGAGCCCAACCCCACGTCACCACCCGGGTCTTCGGTGAACGATGCAGCGGCGACGGTGCCCGACCCGCCGACCGGTATCAACCCGGTGCGCATTCGGATTGCGGCTATCGGCGTGGATGCAGCAGTGATCCCGCTCGACATACGCGGTGAACCTGAGGTGCCGGAGGACTTTGCTGAGGTGGGTTGGTACCAACAAACCCGGCTACCCGGCGAGATTGGTCCGGCCGTGGTTGCCGGCCACATCGATTCGCGTGACGGCCCCGCAGTATTCATACGGCTGGATCAACTCACGGCTGGAGACGAGGTGGAGGTCGAAGCAGACGATGGTGAGACCCGCACCTTTGTTGTCACCGACTGGGGACAGTATGCCAAGACTGCTCTCCCGCCGGAAGTGTTTGGCTTTGGTGATCCGCTACCCGAACTCCGGCTCATCACTTGCGGTGGAACATTTGACAGCGGCTCCGGTCACTACCGGGACAACTTCGTGGTGTACGCAAGCGACATGTCCTATCAGAGCTGAACCAGCGAAAATCCCGGGGATCGTTGGCTCCGAACAACGGGCATGGACCACACATCGCCCGCCGACCCCAGGCAACCAACGAACAAACTTTCGCTGAGCTGGCCCCTTTCGGCGGCGACGGGCATCGTCGCCGGCGGAGCCGGGGTGGCCACCGCAGTTCTGGTTGCCGCCACATCCCGCGAGCTGCGATCCCCGGTCCTTGACGTTGGTGACCGGGTCGTGGACAACGTGCCGGCCTGGCTGAAAGACCTGGCCATCTCGTGGTTTGGTACCAATGACAAGATCGCCCTCCTCGCCGGCATCGGGACCCTACTCACCGTCTTCGCCGCTGCCATTGGAATTCTGGCCATGCGCGGTCGGCCCAAACTTGCGTACTCCGGCGCCGCTCTATTCGGTGCGGTTGGAGCGATCGCTGCACTCGGATCACGCTCCGGTGGCAAATGGGTGGTGGTCCTGCCGTCCGTACTTGGTGCGGTGGTCGTGTGCGGCGCCATCTACATTGCGCGACGAGCGATTCAACCTTCTTCGCTCAATGACGCACGCGGACCGGGCATCGGGTTGTGGGCGTATGGTGGCCGCCGGCGATTCGTCCTGGGCCTGACTGGCGCAGCCGCGGCCTCGGCAACCGTTGGTTGGATCGGAAGTCGACTCGACGACCGCTTCAGCGTCGAAGCGTCTCGGCAATCGGTGGCTTTGGCCAGTGGCTCCGAAGGTCCACCAAAGGTCCCGGAGGGCGCTCAGGCAGAGAACGCCGTGCCATTTTTCACTCCGAACGAGGACTTCTATCGAATCGACACCGCACTGACTGTCCCACAGGTGCCTGCGGACTCGTGGCGGCTACGGGTGGTTGGCATGGTCGACACCCCCCTCGAGTTGTCCTACGACGATCTGGTTCAGAGGGGTCTGATCGAACGAGACATCACGCTGACCTGTGTGTCGAACCTGGTTGGTGGCGATCTGATTGGTACCGCTCGCTGGCAGGGCGTCCGCCTGGACGACCTTCTTGCCGAAGCCGGTGTGCAGAACGAAGCGGATCAGATTGTTGGCCGCTCCGTGGATGGATACACCTGTGGCTTTCCCGTTGAATCTTTGGATGGACGAGATGCTCTGGTGGCGCTGGCAATGAACGGAGAGCCGCTGCCAGCAGAGCACGGATTCCCCGCCCGACTGATCGTGGCTGGAATCTACGGCTACGCGTCGGCCACAAAGTGGTTGACCGAGATTGAGCTCACGCGATTTGACGAGTTTGACCACTACTGGGTGCCCCGAGGCTACGCAGCCACCGCTCCCATCAAGATGCAAACCCGAATTGACGCACCACGTGGTCTGGATCGGATACCGGCCGGTCCGTTCGCCATTGGCGGGGTGGCGTGGGCGCAGCCAGTGGGTATCAGCCAGGTTGAACTCATGTTCAACGATGGCCCGTGGATCCCCGCGACGATGGCCGACGAAGTGAACGGCAGCACGTGGCGCCAATGGAGCCACGTCTGGGATGCCACCCCCGGCCGCCACACCATCACTGCCAGAGCCATTGATCAAGACAATGCAATCCAGACCGCTGAGCGTGACGAACCGCTTCCAAACGGCGTTACCGGTCACCACTCGGTGGTCGTGCTCGTCGACGAGGCCTGAGGCCCGAACCCCCCCTACTCGATCTGTTATGCCTGGAGGGCAAAGATGAATACCGAAAAAACTGCCAAGAAGACACGAGCGAGGATCGTTGCGATCTTCGCCGTGTTGGCATTGCTTGTTGCCGCTTGCGGATCAAGCACCGAAGAAGAAGCGTCAACAGCAACCGAAGCGACAAGTGCACCCGAGCCAACCGCAGAGGTGATGGAAGATGAGTCCATGGAGGAAGGTGCCATGGAAGAAGGCGCCATGGAAGATGCGATGATGGGGGCGTTTGGCCCTGGTTGTAGTGCGGTTCCGGCTGATGGTGAAGGCAGCTTCGCCGGTATGGCTGATGATCCTGCTGGTACGGCGGCGTCGAACAATCCGGCGTTGTCGACTCTGGTGACTGCGGTTGTTGAGGCTGATCTGGTTGACACGCTCAACTCTGATGGTCCGTTCACGATCTTCGCCCCGGCGAATCCGGCTTTCGAGGCCATCCCTGAGGACATTCTGGGTGCGGTTCTTGCGGACAAGGATCTGTTGACCAGCGTCCTCACCTACCACGTGATTGCGGGCGAGTCCCTTTCTGCTGATGATCTTGCGGGTAACACCTACACCACGGTTGAAGGTGGCGAGATCACTTTGGCTGCCAACGGTGAAGGCGTGAATGATGCGTCGGTTATCTGCTCGAACGTTCCGGTCGCCAACGGCACCGTGCACATCATTGACTCGGTCCTGCTGCCCCAGGTCGCAGTCGATGCCATTGCCACCCTCACCGGCGAAGGTGCCATGGAGGAAGGTGCCATGGAAGAAGGCGCCATGGAAGATGCGATGATGGGGGCGTTTGGCCCTGGTTGTAGTGCGGTTCCGGCTGATGGTGAAGGCAGCTTCGCCGGTATGGCTGATGATCCTGCTGGTACGGCGGCGTCGAACAATCCGGCGTTGTCGACTCTGGTGACTGCGGTTGTTGAGGCTGATCTGGTTGACACGCTCAACTCTGATGGTCCGTTCACGATCTTCGCCCCGGCGAATCCGGCTTTCGAGGCCATCCCTGAGGACATTCTGGGTGCGGTTCTTGCGGACAAGGATCTGTTGACCAGCGTCCTCACCTACCACGTGATTGCGGGCGAGTCCCTTTCTGCTGATGATCTTGCGGGTAACACCTACACCACGGTTGAAGGTGGCGAGATCACTTTGGCTGCCAACGGTGAAGGCGTGAATGATGCGTCGGTTATCTGCTCGAACGTTCCGGTCGCCAACGGCACCGTGCACATCATTGACTCGGTCCTGCTGCCCCAGGTCGCAGTCGATGCCATTGCCACCCTCACCGGCGAAGGTGCCATGGAAGAAGGCGCCATGGAAGATGAGACCGCGATGCTCGGCGCATCGGGACCGGCATGTGGTGCGGTTCCGGCTGATGGTGAAGGCAGCTTCGCCGGCATGGCTGATGACCCGGCAGGTACCGCCGCATCCAACAACCCGCTGTTGTCCACTCTGGTGACTGCGGTTGTTGAGGCTGATCTGGTTGACACGCTCAACTCTGACGGCCCGTTCACGATCTTCGCCCCGGTGAATGATGCCTTTGCCGCCATCCCCGAAGACGACCTCAATGCTGTCCTTGCTGACAAAGACCTTCTGACCAGCGTTCTCACGAACCACGTTCTGGCCGGAGAATCACTGTCTGCTGACGAATTGATCCTTGCAGAAACGGTGACCACGGTGAACGGTGGCGAACTCAGCATCGAAGTCAACGGAGGGGAGTTCACCGTCAACGGCGTGAACGCCATCTGCATTGACGTGCCAACCGCCAACGCAACCGTGCACATCATCGACGGTGTTCTTCTGCCGTAGTCCCCATCTGACTGTTTCCGCAGTCAACGTCTATCACCCACCACATCCTGGAGGGCGATCCGGCCGCTCGACCCGCCTTCCCCCCGGCGAGTTGGGCGGCCGACCTCGTTTTGCGCCGATCACCAATCCGAAGCCCCCGCAGCTGGCGGAGAGAGCACCAGGCCGTCGTAGTGAACAGACGACGGGGTAGGTCATCAGCTCAGTTCGGGGAAGAGCCGCTTGGTCGTCTTGACCTTCGAACGGCTCGTGCGATTTCTCTTCAGCTCGAAGAAGTCTGCACCGGTGGCAATGCACGCAATACTGTCCCAGAGCTCCAGGCCGCGTTCGGGGGTTGGCATTCGAGCGATCACCGGACCGAAGTATGCAAGGGGTCGCTCGTCTTCTGTTTCAAAGATGATCAGAGGCACGCCAACATCATCGCCCGCTATCTCAACAGCATTGTCGAGGTGTCGCCGCAGAGTCTGATCATGGTCGGTGTTTTCCAATTCGTCCACGTACCTCGTTGACAGGTCCATCCGCTCCAACACCGCCCGAACGAAATTGTCGTCATCGAGCTTCGGGTCAATGAAGTATGACTTCCCGAATTGGGTGAAGAGCTCCCCCCGGTCGATCCCTTCCTCGCTATGAACAGCCTCAACGAGACGGAGAACTTTGTGCGCAATGGTGTGGGTACGCAGATGTCCTGTGACGTCCTCACCGTCGAGTTCTCCATTCTTCAGTGCCAGGCTGAACGGCAGCCAGTCGATTTCGAGGGCGCGGGCCGTTTGTACTTCAGTCAGCCATCGGCTCGTGATCCAGCACCATGGACAGCTCGGGTCGTAGTAGAACGAAATTCGTGTCATTGGTTACCGAGGCTAGGGAAGAGCGAGGGTGGTGGCGGACGAGCTCACATTCGAGGCCGGCCACGTTTGCGCCGATCACCAATCCAACACCCGCCGTGCACCGAACGATATTGGGGTCCGGTTTCTCGTCGCACACACCGGGTACCGGACCCCAGCTCTGCTTCGCCCCGACCTGTTCTGGATACCGCGCATGCAAATCGCAGGTCAAAAATCAAGCGGTCGAAAGAAAAAGAGGGTCACTCGGCTTGTACGGTCAGTAGCCAATGAGTCTTAGCGCTGGATGGTCCCGTTCGGGGTTACAGGGATGGGGGCCGGGTCCCGCCGTTCGTCGGCCTGGTGTGCGGCTGCTGGCAGCGGCAATGGGGTGGGCCCGTGGGAGAAGACGAGCCCAGCGGAACGCCGATGCAGCCACTGACGCCACCAACAGCGCCACGCAACGTTTCGCCACCGTGTACGACGAGCATTGGGGTGACCTCATGGCCTACTGCAGACGTCGCTGTGCCAGTGAGACCGACGCCGAGGATGTGCTGGCGGAGACCTTCGCCATCGCATGGCGCAAGATCGACGAGATACCGGCCGGTGCGAGCGTCCGGCCGTGGTTGTTCGGCGTGGCCCGGAATCTGCTTCGGGAGCACTATCGACGAGGCGACTGGACCGCCGGTATCACCGAGCGCTTGATGGGCGAGCTGATTACCGCGCCGAACGTTCCCATACCCGGCGAGCACAACGCCGCCATGGACCTTGACGTTGCCATTTCGGCTCTTGCAGGACTCGATGAGGCTGACCGTGAGCTGATTCAGCTCATTGCGTGGGATCGGGTGAGCCACGATGAGGCGGCCGAAGTGTTGGGCTGCACGGCGAACGCTGTGGCGATTCGGCTGCATCGAGCCCGAACCCGGCTGACCGCAAAGTTCGACGAACTGAGCTTCGGAGAAGTTTCTTGAGAAATTTGAAAGGTGGTCCGCTGATCTCCCACGTGATGGTTGAAGGCACCCCAACTGCGAAAGGAACCGAACGTGACGACTGAAGATCCCTTCGAACTTCTTCAGTCACATGTTCCCTTTGACCAGACCGGTGCCTCCCGTCCATCTGACGCAGCCAAGAAGGCTGCGATGTACAAGGAGATCACTATGAACACCGCACTCACAGACAGCACCGAAGCCGACGCAGTCAACCGGGACCCACACACCGACGGTCGCGACAAGGTCTCGTTCCGCCCCACCTCCCAGCCGCCGTCATCGTCGGCGAACGCCAGCACCGGCCACCGACCTGTGTGGCGGCGGACTCGGACCATGGTCGCTGCGGCCGCATTTGTTGTCCTGGCCATGGTGGGAACCGTTGTTTCATTGCCCGGTCAGAACAGCAACATTGCCTACGCCCTGGACCGTCTTGACCTGACCGCCCTGGCCACCTCTGGCGAGGTTGAGGTGTCCCGAACAATCACCGCAGGCGACCGGGGGGCCGTGGAGGGGAGCACCCGGTTTGTCTATGACGGTGAAGACGCCACGCTCATTGGCAAAGTAGTCGGCATTGATGGTGTGCCCCGAACCAGCCACGTCGTGGACGGTGTTGGCTACAAGAACTACGTGGCCAGTGACCAGGTTGGCGATTTCACATCGTCATCGCTGTTTGACAGGAAGCGCCTGTTTGGCCCGTTCGCAAACAACCTGGCCTCCGTTGCCGAGATTCGCACACTGATCGAAGCTGGTGAGAATGTCACGCGGACCGACCTTGGCGACGGCACCGAGGTCGTCGAAATGACCGTCGACGTTGGCGCCGGATTCGGCGAGAAGCTTGACTTTGCGACATTTGACCAACTCCCCACTTCGGTCATGCTGGCACCGTTTGGGAACTTCACCTTGGAGATATCGATCACCATCATCGGTGACTACGTCGATGTGATTTCCTATAGCGCCAACGGCAGTCGTCCAGCTCTGGAAAATCCAGAGGAGATTGAATCACTGGTCGCAACCGGCACCATCGACTTCTCTGGCATAAACGAACCTCAGGAGATTGTCGCCCCAAGCGAAGCCACCCCCGCTGCTGGCATCGATGAGTGGGTTCTGCTGAGTGGTGACGAATGGGCTGCCCATGGCAATTTCCTTCGGGCTGACCGGTTGTACCCGGACAGCTGCACCGACTTTGATCGGAACTGGGAGACCCTGCTCGGTCCGCTCTCGGACAGCGAGAAGAACAACTTCACCGGCCTGGCCGATTGCTTCACCGGCATCGAGGAACGCGGCATTTCTGCGAGCATCCGCGCTCTGATCAACCTTCACAACTGATCACTCACCGCACCCAGAAACTTGGCGCACAACGGTTCCGGAACTCCGGCGCCGTTGTTGCGCGTCCCGGGTCCTGCCGGGGTGGAGCCGGGCGGGGTGAGCACCCGGTGGGTGGCATCCAGAACGTCATCGGTGCCGAATCCTGTATGTGTTCCCACGACGGACCTTCACCCGGTCTCTGGGTGGGCAGGTATCTGCCAAAGCGCGTCAGGCACCCGCTGAACAGACGCCTTTGAGTGCAGGTAGTCAATCACCTACACAGAGCAGGGAGCCCAACATGGGGACGACAGGGCCGCAGACCACTTCGACCACCGAACCTGAGAAGGCGGGTGTCGAGACCGAGGTTGCCCGCCCTGGCGCCCGGTACCTCGGTGAGTTGCCCAGTGAGGCCCGTCGCCGTGTGGTCGGACGATTCATGCTCATTGCGCTCGTCGTCAACGCGGTTGTCCTGGGCGTTCTGCTACTGCACAGTTCCAGCGACGCGCTGCCTCCTGAAAGTTCGTTCGACTCAGGCGCAAGCCCCCGCATCCACTGGGCGCAATCCGGCGACTCGACCCTCGCTACCATCGACCGGCTCGCTGACCGCCAGGGCCTCGACGTGGACACCATGCGCATCCGGGCGGTGACCGATGAAACCGAACGGCGGGTGCTCGCACTGTCGACCAGTGACCACCGATGTCTTCTGGCTGACGATTCCAACGGTGTGACCTCAGCCTGCGCCACCCGCAACGAAGTCGAAACAACCGGCTTGTGGCTCGCACAGTTTCCTGCCGACGCCCGCGGTGGGGCCGCGCTGACGCTGGCGGCACCACGCAATGCCCAAAAGCTTGCTGGTCTGCCTGCCGATGTGACCGAAACCATCTCCGACGACGGCGTGTACCTTCTGCGGGTCGACGGCGACGAGCTTGCTTCGATCCAGGAACTGGAGTGGCTGGCCGCAGACGGCTCCCGGACGCCGCTTGGTATCACCGTTCCGGATGCTCCATCATGACGAGGCAATGACGAACGTCAGATCAGATCAGAAGCGATCATCGCATGCTCTAGAACATCGTCAATGCACCCGGCGACTAAACTCCCGGCTAGACCACGACGCAAGTTCGAGTCGCGATTCGAACTGAAGTCAGCGCCGCGTCGTCCAACTCAACCCGGGAAGCAACGTGAACAAAAACTCGGAGTTGTCGCGCTCTGCGCCGCCCGAATCCGGTTCTGGGCCAACAGCATCGAACAGGCTCACCAGTTCGTAACCCGCCGGGCAATGACCACGAGCCGTGGGAACTTCCGTTCCAACAACACGCCGCGACCTTGTACCGCGACATGTTGCCCGAGACCTACCTTTAAGGCCTCGCCTCGGTTTTTCTCGCCTGCAGTTTGACGATGGAAGAACACGCCATACCGGGCTCACTGGGCGGAGACTGGCAGATCGTGCTCAGCTACCTGACCAACGCATCCGACGCCATCGCCGCAGAACTCGATTTCGAACGCTTTCCGGTCTGGGAAGACCCAACCGGGAGTCACGATCCAACGACACCAGCGGTCGTACGCTTCGATCTCCTCGCCTCGCTGACCTCCTCCGAAGGCGTCCGACGCCTCAGCGACGCCGGCAACAATGTGGCCCACCACCTTTCAGCCGATGTCGAGTCACCGTTGCCGCTCAGTGATCTCAGCTCGACGTTCTCCGGGATCTTGCTGACGGTGTCCGGGTCATCGATATTGCCGTTGCCCGGGGTTTCTCACTCGCAGCCTCTACCGGGAACTGTCACTGATTTGGGAAGCTCTCGGGGTTGCCAACAAGCAACAGGGAATAGCGCTTGCGGCCGAAAACGGGTGGCCCGAGCAGGAGTGAGGATCGAGCCCCAGCGACGCTCCGAACTGGCACATGCCTGCCAGTTCCGGCACATACCTGCCAGTCTTCGACGATCTTTGGACCACGGGGAACTGGACGGCGGAAATGGAGCGTCCAAGCACCATGAACAACAACACGAATGCCCAACCAATTCGACCCCGGAAACCCCATTTGGCCAGCCGGCTGGCGCCTATCGCCATCGGCCTGGTTCTGAGTCTGTTTGCGATGACCTCCTGCGGATCGGCTCAGGCTTCTTCGGTGGCAACCACACCAGCCCCGGAAGGATTCGCCGTTGAGTTCGACGGTCCGGTGGGGAGGGCCGGCGAGACGTCCCCCGAAGCCGGAGAAGTCAAACTCTGGGTTTCGAACCAGTCCCTTTCAGACCCCGAAGCGCCCATCACCGTCTCCATCGACGGCCAGCCCGTGGTCGCCGAAGAGTTCGCAAACGAAGACGGGCACAACACAATCGGCTACATCGTTCGCGGCCTGACACCGGACCGCGAGCACACCATCTCGGTCGCCGGGCCCGTAGATCCAAACACTGAGCTGCCCGGGACCTTCACCCTCCACCCGGACGCTGCCACCTGGATTTCGGTGGCCTACTGGCACAACGTTGACTACCCGAACGAGCCGAACTTCACGCTGGAAGTAGCCAACGAGCCCTTCGGCTTCGACTGAGCAGACGGTTGCGACGATCTACCCGGAGCTGGCCCGCCTCACCACACGTGGTGGGGTGGGTTCAGCGAGGTAGGGAGGGTTCGTTGATTGCCCGGGCAAGGTCAGATAGTTCGTCGATTGGTAGCGATCCGCTGAGACTGAGTCGTTTGCTGTTTGCTTCCCACCACATGATGCTGTCGATCCCGTGCACATTGGTTGCGGCTATCGCGACGGCTGAACCGACCGGGACCAGCCGGTAGGGGCCGCTGTAGGTTTCGAGAGGGTGTTCCGGGCTGGGGTCCGTTACTGAGAGGCTGAGGTCGACGTTTGCGCCCCGTAGCGTGGCGTGCCAAGAGGTGGTTTCGCTCACCTCATGGTGGGCGAATGGGGTCCGGAGAACCTCAGTCAACTGGTTGGTGACCTCGGTCGATGGGATTGTGAGGTTGCCATTGTTTGTCACTGTCAGCCCGTTGGCGACGTCCACTGCTTCTTGCTTCGTAAGGCCGTGAGCGACAACGGTGACTCTGATGTCAGAACGGTCCGTCCACGACAGGACCGTGGCGTCATCTGCATTGTTGGTGGAGCCAACCGCTGGTGTTGAATCTGCGAGTTCGAAACACTCCGTCGCGACCTGTTCGTTGAGGAGCGCGCATTGATCCGCGGCGGCTTCGAGGCCGGGGCCGTCCCGCAGTATCACAACGAGAACCTGATCGGCCTGGCCGCGGCCGGGCGCAAGGTTGCTCAGCACGACTTGCCCTTCGCGACACGTCGGCGGTGCGGTGGAGGAAAACTGACGAGCGTATTCATCGACGATTTCAAAGCCCAGCGGTGCCGGAGTTCTCAATCGTTCGACATCGTCAAGGTCAACGACGGTCGTCTCGCCACCGCCACAGATGGGCTCGAACGCTGCTTCGAGATCCAGAACGGGGAACAGGCCCGCCGGACTCACGTCGTCGCTGGTTGCACCGGTGTTACCGAGCAACAGGCCCACGATCGAAAGAACTGCGATACCGAACGTGGTCAGCACGATCGGCCGCAACAGGCGTGGCGTAGCCGCCTCTTTCGTTTCGCGATCGGCTCGGGCAACGATCCTGCCCAGTGCGTTGTCGCTGGTGTGGGTGCTGGCTGCGAGGCGAGTGAGCTCCTGGTGCAGCCATTGGTCATCGGTGTCCAGCCTGGTGGTCAGGTCATTCATTGGTGAGCTCCTCTTTCATCTTTGCTTTCGCTCGCGAGAGGAGCGACTTGATAGTTCCCGGTTTGCAGTTGAGGGCGTGGGCGGCTTCGGCTTCGGATGCTCCTTCGAGCAGGCACAGCACAATTGCGGCGCGTTGGCGATGGTTCAACACCCGAAGCGCCTCCTGTATCAGCAACAGGCTGTCATCGAGAATCACCGGTTCCGGCTGATCGGCGCGTTCGAGGTAGCGTCGCTCGACCACCTGACGCCTCACCCATGACGTGGAGCGTGACGTCACCGCTCGCCGCAGCCACGCCTTCGGATTTTTAACGTTGTCCCAATGGCGGAACAAGTCGACAAACGCGTCCTGCACCAGCTCTTCAGCCAACGCATTCGAGCCTGTAGTGAGGTGCGCCAAACGCACCATTGGCACATACCGGTGCTCGAACACATCAGCAAACGTGGAGGGTGCGGCCGCAGGCGTCACGCGGTCCAGGATTTCGGGGTCAGGTTCGGAATCTGCGGCCGATCTCACAAGGTCCAGTGGTCTCACATCGCTACTGGCGCACAGCCAAGCCGATTGGTTCCACGCCGTCCAATAAAACTCTGAACAGCCGCTACGTCAGCGCATCTTCTTCGAAGTACGTCGGACTGCGCCGAGGCGCTGATGCGGGCGCTCGAACCGGGGCTGCATCACGAACCACAACACCGCGCCAGCCACGCCACCAAGGGCATTCAGCCAGAGATCATCGATATCGAACGTCCGGTGGCGGATCAGGAGCTGCCCACCTTCGATAACCGCCGCCGCCGTTACCACGGAGCTGATGAGGCGTGTTCTCACACGCAGCCATTCGAACGCCATAGGCGCCAGCACGCCGAGCGGGAACAACATCACAAGGTTTCCGCCGA
>Ga0209187_1001849_pt1 | contig 22398 bp, 14 predicted proteins | sample BantaG_FD_187430 | JGI IMG/M metagenome (GOLD analysis project Ga0209187, IMG submission 187430) | Marine algal microbial communities from Bantry Bay, Ireland - BantryBay_4 metaG (SPAdes) (version 2) | ecosystem: Host-associated > Algae > Red algae > Unclassified | place: Bantry Bay, Ireland...
CTGATCTTCGTAAGATGTAGTAAGATTGCTATAATTCGCTATGGATCCCATACGGAACCCATTTAGCCCGGGAGCGGGGACGCCCCCTCCGGAGCTCGCTGGTCGCGCCACAATTAGGGAGGATGTGCGGATCGCCATACGGTGCGCTCACCATCGTTTGAGATGTCGTCGGGGTTTATAGGGGGGACAAAGCGGGCCATTCGGGAGGTTAGGCGTGCCTTGCGCCATTGGCCAGCTTATGTGACTGCGGATAGCTGTATGGATAGGGAGTCGGCCATTAAGCTACGCAGTTGTGATTTGACCGTCGTTGGCTTGATTTTGGGGACGGGCTCCCCGTTCTTTTTAACAACCAGGTTGCAGTGGGCGTAGTTGCACTGATCCGGTGAGTGCTCGACCGAGACCACATAGCGATCCGAGTTGTTCTCGACCTCCAGAGGAGCCGATGCTGTTGCCTTCAGGATGTCGATGGGAAAACTGAGGACGCCAAAGCCTTCGTATTGGCCACCCTGCATGGAGTTGAATAGGACGTCAGAAGGAGCTTCGCAGAGATCGGCTCGATTAACTGATGACTGGTTCGAACTGAAACTGATGCCGAGAAATAGATCCTCATTGCCTTCTTTGTCTACAGTGGCAGAGGCTCTGAATCGTCGATAGGCCAAGGTGCCATCGGGAATTTCGGAAGCAACGCGATCACATCGATGGAGGTGTGCGGGAATGCCCTTGTCCGCACAGTCCGGATCGGGCATGACTAGAAGTCGAGAAGAGCGTCCAGGGAGGGAATGCTATCTACTGTGCAGTCGTGATAGATCGGCCCCCCTTGCTTCTCGATCGTCAGACCAACATCGCCATCGTCGTCGAACTCCCATCGAACTGAGCCGGTTGGAGTCGCCGCATCCAGAATGATTGACTGGTCGGCAGATGGCGCAATTCGGCTGACAGGCCAGCCTTTGCATTCCAGATCGGATGCGAGACTTTCTACGGCGTCGACGATTGGTGTCGAAAATGGTGTGGAGCCGTAGCTGTCCCAATTGGCTTCAAGTCCTCGGATTAGCTCCAGACGTTCCGTGACGAAAGAGGATGGAAAGTGATGGACGTAGTAGGAAATAGTCTGAGCAATCAGCTGGGGAGAAGCTGAGTATGCGGAGACGAAAGGGATTACCCCGCGATCAGTGCAAGTAGCGGATGCGGGCGCTGGGGGACAGTCTACTGCGGGCATGATTTTGGTAGGTTCTGGCGGAGATAGTTTCCTTCTGCCTTGGAGTGCATGAGCATGTTCACTAAGGCATCAAGCTCAGGCTCCGTCAGGACAAGGCTGATATTCTGATGACTCCCGTCGCCCGATCCATGGTAGCCAATTTTTACCGACCATCGGAGTTCAAAGGAGAGACCGGCGTCGCTGTGAACAGGAAGAAGAAATGGGCGCGCTTCGTTGCCGCTGAAGCAACCACGGCCAAGAAGACGGCTATAGTCCGAGACATCTCCAAACTGAGGAGGGATAACTTCTATTAGAGCCACGACACGATCAATGGTAGTCGATGGTAGATCGAACTGCTGAGCGGTAGGGGCAAAGGCCTGTTGGGCATCGAGACCGAGGTGCTTCGCGCGCGCTAGAGCAGAGGCGAGCTGAATGATCGAAGGCTGATGGGGAGCAAGGGCACCAGCATCCGCTCCTTTTGAAGATAGAAACGCCTCCCAAGTCTCGGCATCCGCAGAGCCGAGAGCCTGAAGTGCCTCAATAGGCGTGTTGGAGGGATCGTCCATTGGGAAAAGATCGCAGATCGAGGCCCAGTGGTCAACGGGAACGAAATCGCTCATTTGGGTCGAGATCTATTTCACAGAAGCTGGGAGCAGGCCGACAATTCGGAGATCGTTGGCGACATCGCTAATGTAGTAGAACGGAGTGGGCTAGTTGGCGGATGTCGGTCATAGGGGGAAGTGATCAGGGTTCAGGATCTAAGGCAGCGAGTAGCCAGCTGTCGAGAATCTCGCCCTCGAAGTCTCCGTCCAAGAGACCGAGACCAATGATGGGATGATGATGGCGAGGAAATTCGACCGCTCCGCTCTGAATGGATTCTGGGTCTTTGCCTCCAATCTTTGTCCCCCTGCGGAGAAAAAAGAGGGTGAAGGGGATCGGAGAGTCTTCAAGGTTAGAGTCCAAGTAACTGAGAGCAGACTTTACAGAAGCTGCGCGATAGCCTCTCGCATCAGCCTGCGCATTACGCTTGGCATCTGCCAAAAATTCGATAGTTGGTTGCCCGTCGAAGGCCGCATTGTTGTACGCCTGACAACGCAGGTCAGGTTCCAAGCCTGAGGCGCTGTCCCCCATACCATGCATACAGGAGGTGTAGCGTTCTTCTGGAACACCACCAGACTTAGAAAGTCGAATTCCGATGTGAAGTTCGGAGTTCCAAAGACGGGTTTCCATTTGGCCCGAACTTAGTGATGTATCATGAACGCTAAAGCCAATCCTGAGAGCGGATGCTACGACGGCAAGGTGCATGGTCGCTTCCAAAAGCATGTTTGGATTTTTTTCGTTTAAGAGAGCGGCGATGGCCTTAGATAACTCGCCGGACTGAGTGGAACCCTTTCTTCGCCCCTTAGTTAATACTCTCTCAAAGCGTTCAACAGACTCGATTCCGTATGCTGAACTCTCTTTAAGAGCGTTTAGCACCTTTTCGCGATCCTGAGTGCGAGGGAGGTTTACGGGGCCAGACTTTAGTCCATAGCGGAGGCGGCCTTTTGCCATGGCTGCCACCAAATCTTGGCTATCCTTTTCGACCACCGCTTTCAGAGCAACTAAGTAGGCTGCTCGGTTGATCAGGTAGGCCCCGAGTGTCTTCTTTGGAGGGGAGACATACCGCCGGGTCTTAAACTTCAGGTAAACGTTTCCGGCGCGGTAGGCGGCGGAGGATGCCCAGTCCGTATGCCTAGACGAGGATCGAGACACCCCCTGTTCTAGTTTCCTCCGCGGACTAGGGGATGTGCTTTCTTTCGTAAGGAGATTGATCAGCGCATCCTCCACTGCAGGAGCATCGATCTCATTCCACTCAAGAAGTTCCCTAAATCGACGAGAATCTGTGTGTCCCGTCGATAGAGAAGACAGTAGTTGAGCGGTCTGAATAGTCGTCCACTTCTCGTCGTCTGCTAATTTTAGGCAAAGGTCTACAAACAGTTCCTTTTCTTCTTCCTCAGTCGGCATAGGCTAGCCTTAGTGCAGACATCCGAGGGCTTCGTTAAACGCTAGCAGCTCCGAATCATTGGAATCAAAACGCTCCGTAAAGTTCTCCGTGAGGGCGGTAGCGCACTCTGCTAATTGCCTGCGGGCCTGCTGAGTGGTTAAGTTGCTATCGTCGTTCCAAATCCGCAGTAGGGAAAGCAAATCCCTGATAAATGCGGGGGACACCAGCTCTGAATTTGATCCAAGAAGGTCCGCCAGCAAATTGCGAACGGGCACGTGGGCAGCTCCGTGAACTCTCTGGAGTCCATTGGTGTCTTTAGCGATCCTGGTGATGACATCAGTGAGGCTATCACCAAGGCTACTCGTGCTGATCTCTACGAATGCGAACCTTCGTAGGAGCGCATCGGAAAACTGGTAGAGCCCTTGACGATCTCGGCTGTTCATCGTGCCGATGACTCGGAATCTGGCGCCGTAGTAGAAGTCCACTCCGACCTCATCGGCGTTCTCTTCGGCGGGCGATTGCGGCCCCACCTTGATCTTTACGGACTCCTGACTCTCTTCATCAAGTCGCTCGAATGGGAGGTGCGTCGCTTTCCCTGAGAGAACCGTGAACAATTCTCCGAAACAGGAATCGAGATCACAGCGGTTGATTTCGTCGACAACCAGAAAGGTATTGGGGCTTGCTCCAATAGCGTCCAGAAAGAAGCCCGGATGAAACTCCAGACCCTTTCCGTCGGGGGCCGGCAGATACCTCCCAATTAAATCGTCGGTCGTCCAAGATGGCGATGCAGTGCAGAGTACGCTGGTTGCCCTGTTCCCTGCCCACTCTGTGAGTTCGTTTGCTAGCGTCGTTTTTCCGAACCCTGGAGGTCCAGTAAGAATCAGGTGCTTGCCGCTTGCTAGTAGCTTTAGGCAACGTTCGACAACCGGATTATCAAACCCGAAGTAGGACGTCTCCGGCTTGGTAAATGTCAGATCCGAAGCGACGGTTGGGGGTTTGAGCCCCTCAGGGGTCGCGTAGCCCTCAATCGCGTTTTTTGGAACGGTCAGCCAGTCGAGAATGGCTGCCGTGGCCAAACTGGCTAGAAGGGAACTTAGTTTTGCGTCCTTGTCAGGAGAGAACAAAAGGCTTCGATTCTCGAACCGCACCGGGCAACCAATCTTCGACGAGATCTCCTCGGCCGCGAGTGTTAGATCGATCGCCCCTCGACGGTTTGTTCGGCCTAAGGAAATCTCCTCTGAAGCGAAAAAGATTTGGTCCTCATCATCACCGTCGATAGGAACTTCCCCAAGCCTTGTAGCCGTGAGGTTTGTTTGCCCACCCTCCCACCGAATCTGAACTGCATGTACTAGAATCGAGTCGCTACCTTTAACCTCGGCCCGAAGGGAAACTTTCACTTCGAAGTCCGAGAGGGGATCGAGTTTGATATGAATAGTACGTCCGAACCCCTTTGAGTAGGGCGTTCCAGACTCGCTTATTAGGCCATCGACAATTTCTTGCGCTGTTTCTTCTTCCATTTTACCTAAATTAGTTCGTCGGGAGCCTTTGTCCGCTGGGCGGCCTTTTTTGCGGCCTTCTTTTTGGTCTTTTTGTCGTGGAGACCTTTGGCGACTTCTTCGTCGTAGCGCTGGTGGTTGAGGAGGAGGAGGCGCTTGAGCACTTCCTTGCGGGCGTCGGGGTGGATGGTGTAGCGGACGCGGTCGTTCTCGGGGAGGTAGTCGACCTCGTAGAAGTCGTGCCGAAGATCGATGGCCGGCCCCCATTTTTCGCTGTCCTCGTGCCAGCCGTAGGCCGCTAAGACGGCCTTGTCCATCTGACAGTGGAGGTCGCGGAGGGTGAGGATGTCGGCGTGGGCTTGGGACGCCACCTGTGCCCCCACGTCAAATCTCTGCTCGATGTCGTCTGCACTGAAGCTCCGACTGTTAATTAAATTGTAGATTTCGGTTAGTCCAGCTTGCAGCTTCTGTAAGAGCACTCCTCGTTCTTGAATTAGCTCTTTGCAGAGCTGAGAAAGATCGGACGCCCCCCTGTAATTAGGCGGAAAGGCGAAGGTGCGGAAAATTCTAGTGGGAATGTAGCGGAGTGATCCACCCCGCATCGTTGATCCAAACTTCCATGCCCATTCGCCATGAATTGCGGAGTTTAAAATCAGGAACCGACCAGGGTCTTCAACGGCGATTACGATTGTTGCATCTGAGAAGACCATATTGCTATCGAGCAAGGCAAACGTTGTGAACTTGCTGTGTCGATTGATTGCAATAGCGGCATCAAAACCGCTGAGTTTATTGTAGAGATCTTCGCGCCGTCGCCAAAACTGCCACCAAAATTCTCTTGGCTCAGCATCCCCAGCCGCCACCGCCTCGTCGTAGCCAAGTCTGAGGTGCTGGAAGCATGCTGGTGAAGACATCGAAGCCTCATATTCGGACTGCTTTCCGAAATCGATTATCAAACGGCCTGGTTTGTGCGTTGGGCTCTCATTGATGTCATCACCTATCAGATACGGTTTAATCAGCGATGCGGCATTCGAATCCTCGGTACTGAGGCGTTCCGCTGTATTATTGTCCACGAAGAACCACTTGCCCCGAGGGGTAGTGCCCTGAAAAGCTATCTTCATATTCGACATAAGAGCTTCCGGCTCTCCGAGTTGCTCTCCATCATCAAGAAACGAACTTATCGCCAATACCTCTCGACCGTCGAGGCTAGAAGGGATATTGGGTAGCCCCTTCACGACTCCAAGAAGAGTTACATGCACTGATGCCACCCCAGGCCAATTCACGGAGCGATGGGCAAAATTGATCCTACCACCCTGCTTCAGGATAAGCTCCAGCCCCCCCTCCCGAGTAACTCCTTCCGCTATTGAGTTAGTAGTTAGAATCGCTGCGGCAGATACATTATTCAGGCAACAGAATAAGCGCCTAACGAAATAGGCAACAAGATCCACCGCGCCAGACGAGGAATAGCAGAACGCTATCCAATTAACGAATTCTGGCCCATACGCTTTCCTGATCTTCCGGCTCCCCTTGTAGGGTGGATTTCCTAAGATACAGGAAAATCCTCCAGCGTTAAAAATCGCAGGAAACGCGATAAACCAATGGAAGAACCTCTTCTCTCCTGCCATAGCTTGAGCGGCTGCAGTGGGCTGAGGATGGAGGTTTTCGCCACTAAGATACCTCCGGTAGCGATCGTGCGTCGTTAGCTGTGCACGGCTGGCTTCGGTCTTAGGAAGATAGAACTGGGCGACTTGGATATCCGCGAGCGCTTTGAGGTGACATAGGTTTGCGCCTGTGAGGTATTCGGTGTGGCGAACTCGCTTTTCAGCGATCTCTTCTGGGGTGGATTCAGGGAGGCTGGAGATCTTTGAGAATTGTGTTTGCAGGTCGGCGAAACTACTTTCAATCCTCTGCCCCCAAGGTAATTCCTGATACCCCTTGCGTTCTGTCTTGTTCCGCTTTCTCAGGGCTGCTGCGACCTCTCTTTCATCGTCTGGCAGAGGCTGGAAGGCCTCATCAGGGATGCCCCGTGTGAGTTCTTCCTGTCGCGCAAGCCCGACAATTGCATTGCCGCATTTGATCTTGTGGTCGAGGAAGCCGAGCGGCTCGCCGGGGGCGTGTGCTTCTAGCCACAGGGCGACCTTGCAGAGTTCTACGGCAAGCGGGTTCAGATCGACGCCGTAGATGCAGTGACGAATCACATCACGGAGGGCCGTGCGTAACGCTTCGGGGTTGGGCTGGTCTTCACCCGTACGGTGGCAAGCGAGGGCTTCGGCGATGCGTCTGGCGGCGGAGAGGAGAATGTGGCCGGAGCCACAGGCGACATCACAGACGGTGAGGGAGAGAAGGGCTTTCTCGGGGTCTTCCTCTTTGAGCCGGTCTTCGATGAGGTAGTCGAGGGAGTGCTTGATCAGGGGCTGGACGAGTTCTTCGGGGGTGTAGTGGGAACCGGAGGAGGCGCGGGCGTCGCTGTCTTGAAAGTCGTAGTGCCAGTCGCCGGAGCCTTCCTGGGTCTCGGTGACCTGGGCTTCGACTTCGAGCAGGCCCTCGTAGACGGAACCGAATTCTTCGACGTTGAGGGCACCGTAGTTGGTGCGGATTTTGGCTTTGGTCTTGGGATGCTCGAAAAAGCCGAGGCCGCGGAATGCGGCGAAGAGCGAGGCGTTGGAGAGTCGGCACTTCGCCAGCATACCGATGGCACGGTCGTCGAACAGGCCGCCAAGGGGAGCGATGCCGAGCGGGGTGCCCTTGTTGCCGTCCTCGTAGAGTTGGAAAGTGCTGAGAAGAGCGTCCCAGCCGTCGCTGTTGTATTCTTCGCGGTAGCGGCGTTTCTCCGCGAGGCGGCGCAGGCGGGCGATGCTGAGGTGGTCGCGGTAGACGCCGCGCATCCTTGGATTGGTGCCCTTGATATGAACGAGACCACGTTCTTCGATCACCAGGAGGAACAGAATCCGGTAGATGAGACGGAGCAGAGCGCCGTGAAATTCTTTGTCGAATCCCGGCTGGCGCATGGTGGTCTGGCCGTCGCGCCACTTGTCCTCGGACTTCGCCTCACGGAGGGCATCGTTGTCGGGGTGAGCGAGGAAGCCGTTGGCGATGGTCGGAATGGCCTCGGCGACGGCGGCGGAGAGTCCATCACGAATGCGGGAGCCGGACTCGAGTGAGTCTTGGTGGTAGACTTCGACCAGGCTGTCCGCAGCCGATTCCATGGTCGTCGGCATACGGGTGGCGTGAAGAATCCGAAACAGCAGCGCGAAGTCGGCAAAGAGTTCTTCTTCAAAGATCCGTTGCAGGTCGAATTCGACGTAGGAGAGTCGGACGAGGCGAGAGCTGTCGCGGAGAAGCCGGAGAGTGCGGCCATTGGTGACCAGTGCGTAGAGGTGCTCAGTTAGGTTCAGGTATTCCTGCACCAAGGCGTGGGGGGACATACGCAGTCCGGTGCCGGACTCACGCTTCTTATCAAGGCTATCGCCCCAACCAGCGATGTGGACGGGAAAGTCTTTCCGTGCGGAGCCGCGGTGGGAGATCGGGTAGGTTCGGCGATTGATTTCTTCGCCCTTCTGCTGGACCTGAAGGTCGTAGCCGAGGAATTCAAAGAGCGGGACCATCCAATTCTCGCGAGTCGGGGTCGTACCAGGATCGCCTTCCTTGAATTTGGTCAGTCGGAGCTGGAAGGCAGCCCAGTACGTGCGGGCAGCGCCCCAGGCCTCGGCGATGTCGTCCTTGACCTTGGTGCCTGAGTCGAGTCCGAAATCGGCTGGAGACTGACCATTCTTCTTCTGGCCGGTGGCTATCTCTTCGAGCACATCGGCAGAGAGAACGGAACCTTCGATTCGGACGGCGGGGAAGTTCATAATGGGGGGGGCTTTTGTCGCGATTGTTTAGGGCTGGCCTATGCCGTGCACATAGGCGGCACATAGAAATCCGCTCTGAGCGCCTTAAAATCGGTCAATTTTGGGAGGAACAGGGAAAAATTACGCACTTTCGGCGGGTTTGTGGCGGTTTCCGAGGGACGCTTGCTCTGGGGTGCACATAGGCGATACATAGGAATTGGGGCTGGAATCACGCCCAAAAAGGCAGGTATTTCGAGTGGCGCTTGCTACTGGAATTTGGATCAAAGGGCTTGATCAGGTTGGCGACTTTCGTGTCTCGAATGATTCTGGATGCCTTGGGGTATTCGGCGTCTGGAATGTTCAATCTCAGCCTGAGGGACTCGTTGGTCATCGCGTCGTTCGATACGCGTTTGAGACAGGCGTGGAGGTAGCAGGCTCGAATCTTATCGCGCTTATCCATCCGTGCCAACGGCATGGGGGCAAAGAGCGCTACGATGGTATGTAATTCGGTGGTCGAGAATTCGGGAGCAGGAAGCTGGTGGAGTTCGATATGAAAGACGACCTTGTCTATCCCGGAGCCGCGTTCCTCGCAGATGTTCATCCGCCGCATCAGTCCAGCCAGCGCTTCATTGCGGGACTGTGGTGGCTCGTCGACGAAGCGAAGTGGATCGATAAGAGGCCGGCCTGGGTTGGTGAATTCGACACGGTCGTCAAAAATCTCGACCTTTGGGCCGTCGCCCGTGACTGTGAAGTCCTGATGGATGATGGCGTTCGCAACGAGCTCTCGGATCGCGATCTCTGGGTAGGCCCGCACTTCGGATCTGAGAGCCTGGCCTAGCACCTCACTGTTGGGAAGTTGCTCATTCACATAGCGGATGAGGCCTTCGAAGCCAGCGGCATACCCTTTACCGCCGACTTGTTCCCGTACGGTCTCGACTCGGTTGTTGCCCCGATAGACGATGACGCGAAGAGCCTTTCTCGCGAGCGTGTCGAAGTCGCTCAGATTCCGAGCGAACAGAATCGCACCAAGATTCGTGACGTCAAAGGCGTCTGTCCCGGCCTCGACAAGAAATTTTTCGGAGACCAACCGTTCTAAGATAGCCGAACGCCCCTCAGGAAGGGGGACGGCGAGCAGCTCAAAGAGTGTCGTGTAGTCGAGGAGTTCGAGGGCTTGGGTGCCGCTGACACCTTCTTGGGCGATCGCTTGCTCGAACGGGGTACGGTTGAATTTTTCCCAAAGAGCGCGCTCTTTCTCAGGGTAGTCCTTCAGTTTCCTTGTCGTCGATCCAACCCGTATGTACTCGTGTTCTCCAAAGCGCACCGGGGTGTGCCAGCATGGAAAAATTTCGATGATGACAATCTGGCGGCCCTTCCCGTATTCGAACTCATGGATCCGAAAATCGAGGCGAGGATAGCACTTGGTAGCCAGCCAGCCTTCGAACTCCTGATTGCCCACCTTCTTCGAGGAAGGGGTAAACGAGGTGCCGACGATCTCATGATCTGAGTCACGCACCCCCCAGACCAACCATGCGCGATTTTGGTCGCAGAGGATGGCGGTATTTGAAAGGGCGGAGAGGTTCTGACCGATTCGTTCAGGGTCGTCATTGTTCTCCTTGAACTCGACCCATTCCGTCTCGCGTGGCAGAGTAACGAGCGTCTCCAGTTGAGTCTGTAGCGAAAGGTTTGTCATGCGTCGGGAAGAAGGACGTAGGTGCCAATAACATCCATGGGGAGGACGGGGTAGACGACCTGGTACTTGCCCTCATGCACAAGCCGGGAGAATCGCTCGTGGGCCTCGACTAGGTTCTGGGATCGGGCTTCGGCGACTTGGTCAAACTGTTGGCGGAGGTTCGGGAGCGTATCGACAGCTTCGTTTATGAGCCGTGCGCGGCGGGCGTCGTCGAGTTCAGATCCAGGGCGGGCAGTAGCCAAGACGCTCTCAGCCTCGGAATGAGTGAGAAAATTTCCTTCGTCTGGATCGCCACGGTAGCCCCAGAGGAGCATCTCCTCGGCGACGATCTCGTGGCCAGTCTGGGCTTTGCTTTGGATGACGTTACGAACCCGGAACAGGAGGATGGTGGTCTTGGTCTCAACATCAGGAGAGCGAAGGGCGGCGGCACGGCTGGCTCCGTCTTGTTCCTGCCCGATGGTGCGGGCGAGGACTAGTTGGCAGAGCCCTTCGACAAGCGGGTGGTTCCGTCCCAAGTAGTAGAATCCGGCTGGAGTGGGTGATCGGAATGAGACGGGGACCTTGTCGAGCCCGTCCTTGCCAGGGAGTTCTGGCAGGATGGAGTTCGGGACATTGGCCCGGTGGATGAGAAACGCCGAATGCGGGTGGTCGTCGACCGACTTCTCCTCGACCTGAACCCCGAATTCCTCCAAGCCGTGAATGACGAAGTCTTCCACATCCTGGATTGTGCCGATGGCCTCGTCGTTGTCTTTCAGATCCTTCTCGATTTCATGGGCTTTGATCCCATGTTGAGCGAAGACTGAGCGGGATGCCGTGACGAACTCGGAGGAACGCTTAAACTTGTCCGTGACTTCGGCCTCGATTGAGGTGGCCTCGTCATTGTCTTCGAAGGAGAACTCGATCTGCTGGCCCTTGCGGGTGGCACGGGCTTTGCGGTTGGGATTGAGTAGGATTGAGCGGGTGATGGTATCGATGACGCCGGAGCTATCATCGGGGAAAGGAACGTTGATTCCGGTGTCCCTCTTGATTTCCCGAACCTTACGAAGGATGACTTCGAGAACGACGCCGTCCACGGGATTGTCTTGAGAGAAGAGCAGGAAGGCTTTCACTCGCTTCGCTGGTTGGCCGTAGCGGTCGACACGTCCCTCCCGCTGTTCGAGCCGGTTCGGGTTCCAGGGAAGGTCGTAGTGGAGAACAGCGGAGAACACCTCGTGGAGGTTGATTCCCTCGGAGAGACAATCGGTGCAAACCAGTATCCGTTTTCCTGAGCTGCCCATGGCCGCGATCCGTTCTTCTCGTAACTCATCTGGATCCTCCGAAGTTACGGTTTGGACATTGATTTTCCCGCCGAAGAGGTCAGTAAATTGCTGGCCTACGTAGTTGGCGGTTTCGATGAAGCGACAGAAAATTACGGGGTGTAGCCCTTCGCCGAGCCAGTCTTCGACTTGGAGCCGAGCCGCCTCGAGTTTGTGATCGGTTTTGGGACCACGAAGAGCATCCAGTTCCTTCTCGAAATTGCGGAGCTTGGTCTTTTGGCTCTCCGTCCAATCTACGGCGCCGACGAGATCTCCGGGAGCAACATCGGACTCGTAGCTGTCCGCGGTATCATGTGCACGCGCCGCAAGTTCGTTGTCGGTGAGTTTTTCCTCAAGCTTGAGGCGGCGGTTGCGGAGCATGGTCGCCCCAGCGGCTGGGCTGGACATGACTCCGCGGAGCAGTCCAAGGGCAGTCCAGTAGTGGGTCTTCTTCCCGGCATCCTTTGCGTTTTCATCTTGAACGAGGTCTTGGACAAACTCGTAGAAGTCATCGAAGAAAGCACCGTAGCTCGGGGTCAGATCGTAGTCGAACTCGCCGGCGTCTCGCTCAGGGAACGGTGAGTCTTCGCCGAGGTAGGTTTCGACGTCTTTCCGACGGCGCTGGATGAAGTGGGCGGCGAGTTTTTTTCGGGCTTCCCGACCGGCAGTAGCGACATCCATCTGCTCGAAGTCGGAATCTAGCAGGCCGAGGAGCGAGCCGAATTCCTCTGGTTTGCCACTGTGTGGAGTGGCGGTGAGGAGGACGAGGTGACGGTCGTCTTTCTGGGCGAGATCGTGGAGGAGCTTGTGACGCTGCTGGGCGCCTACCGCCGCGCCCTCAGGGCGGGTGCAGGTATGGGCCTCATCGACGATGACAAGATCGGGAGCCTCGGCGATAAAGACCTCGCGTCGGTTGTCGGCCTTAATGTAGTCGATCGAGATGATTTGATACGGGTAGTGATCGTAGACCGAGACGTCACCGTGGATATCACGATCAAGCCGTCCTTGAGTATTCGACCGGATGACCACTGCATCGATGCCGAGCTTTTCGCTGATCTCTCGCTGCCACTGCTCGCAGAGGTGAGGAAGACAGATGACAGCGAAGCGATCGACGACGCGGCGCTCAAGGAATTCCGCGATGATGAGCAGGGCCTCGATCGTCTTTCCGATACCGACATCATCGGCAATGAGCAGGCGGGCTCGCTCTTCCTGCCGGAGGGCCATGATTAGCGGGAGCATTTGGTAGCTCCGAGGGCGAAAGCTGAGCTTGGCAAGGGCCCGGAACGGCCCAGCTCCGTTGCGAAACGAAAGACGAGCGGCGTTGTGAAGAAGGCGGGCGTCGGAGAGGTTGCCAAGGTCGTCACCTGACGGGGTAGTGAACTCCGATGGTTGGGGAAGCTCGGATTGGTCCATGGAAGGCAGGAACACTCCAGCAACCTCATCGTTTCCACCGCCCAATGGCTTGAGAAGGAGGAGGTCGTCATCGGGGGATGCCTGGACGATCCAGTCACGCGCGCGAAAGGTAACAAGGCTACCGGGCTGATGGGCTTCGATGGGAGTCGGCATGGGTGGTGGGGGCTAGCTTGAGACGACCTTTTTGAAAATGTCAGGATAGTCGGCTACTAAGCTATCAAGCGAGTCTTTGTAGTGAAAAACAACGAGGGCGTCACCCCTACTTGTCAGCGCTCGCCGTTTCTTCTTATCGTCTGCCTGTACTTTCGGGTCGGCATGCGGGGTGCCGTCGCAGAAGACCCAGACGTCGGGTTCGTAGAAGAAGTCAGGCTGACAGTAGATCCCCGGCACGGTCTTCTGTGCGGAGTCAGGAAGCTTGAGTCCGTTTGCGTAGAGGTAGTCGATGAAGGTCTTCTCGGTTGATGAACTGGGATCGAGTTCGTTCAGCATGCGCTCGTAGTGGGCTTTGTAGCTCTTGTCTCCCGCTCCGCTGGCGGGAGCACCGGAGGTCCCGCTCTTGGATTTCTTGCCAGACTCGATGGCGCAAACAAGCATCCGCTCCAAGGCGTCCTTGATCAGCCACCGGTCGAGGATGAGGTGGTGAGGCTGATTGTAGTAACTCAGTAAGTCGTCGTAAGAGGCTGGCTCCGTGTAGTTAGGGTCGTCGTAGCGCAGGAGCTTCATCGCCTCGCGTAGAACTTCTGGAAAAGCGTCCGGGCTCTCGACCAATTGGGTGAGGATGCCAAGACTGCCTTCGCTGGCTTCGTAGAGGAGGATGTTCGGGACATCTGCAGTTCCAAGAGATTCGGCACCGAGTTCGGAGGGCTCGATCTGGTACAACCGCTCAATGGCCCTCTTTAAAGCATATTGAAGAGTGAGGATTCCGCTTCGCTTCAACCCAAGAGCGGTAAGAGGCTGGATGTAGAGAGCGTCGGTGGTGGTGTGGGTGTAGGCTTGCACCTTGAGGATTTCTTCCTCTGCCTCTGGGTTTACCTTTCCCTTCCAGAAGCCAGTCTCCATTCCCAATGGGAAGCCTTTCTCTGTTCGCCCGCGGTCACCGCGGTTGCACTGCACGAGTTGTGCCGCAGGGATGAAGGAAAGGTCAAGGAACGTGTCGTCCTCGGACTTTAGCTCAGCAACTCGAATCCGATCCAGTTCGTCAGGAAAGACGCTGAAGTAGGTCTCCGTGAGGTATCCGTTTCGGCGTCGCTCTTCTTCCTCACAGGTAATGTACTCGGTCGATCTGGCCTTCTGGTCAGTCAGTAGGACAAGCGGGGCGATCTTTTCGCGGTTCGATCCTTGGGTCAGGTCGGTTTTGGTAATCGGACAGGTATCGAAGTTCTTGTAGGCGTCTCCTAGCCAGAAACCAGATGCCTTGCAGACGCGGGCCTCTTCGACCAGAGCGGAGACATTCGTGGTGATCATTTGCTCGACGCGGTACTTCTGACCAGCGTAGTAGACGACGTTCCTTGGGCCGTACTCTCTCAGAGCGATGAGGCGCGGGCGGGAGATGTAGTCACCGGAAGTTCCGTCAGCGTCGTTGGCGAGGAAGATTCGGACGGGCAAGCGAGTGAAGTTGTAGCCGGGAAGTACCCCTTCTGAAGCGAGGAAGCGCCACACGTAAAACTCCGTAAGTTCATGATCGTCCTTGTTGCAAAGAAGGTCGATCTGCCGATTGGCTTGTCTCATCTGGCGCTCCGCCCGACGATACTCTTTGCTGGTGGTTTTGAGAGTACCAGATTCGATGTCCCGAGCCGCCTTGGTCAGGGAGAATTTTGCTTCTACATAGAGGGATCGCCACCGATCGAGGGCTGTGTCGATCGTTTTCGGCAACTTGTCGACCACACGACTGACCCAGTCCTCACTGAACCAGGACTGTGCCTCCAACTCGGTTCGGATTGATGAGAGTGCCCGCAAGGCTAGAGCGACAATGGGCTTCCTCTCACTAAGAGATGTGCTGAGGGCGGCCTTGATATCAGGCCGCATCGGATAGTCTACGAGGTCGGGATCGAGGATTTCCGTTACTGACTTCGTGACCGAAAGTGGCAACTCGCCCAAGGCAAGTGCATGGATATGGGATTCGATTAGTTCTCGATTGATTAGATCGAGACGGGGTTCCTCGACGGATCCTGCTACGAGGTCTTCCTTGTTCTCGAAGAAGTTGCGGTCATGCGGGGAGTACGACGAGCAGTAAGTGATGACGAGGGCCGCCTGACCACTGCGGCCAGCGCGGCCTGAACGCTGTGCGTAGTTGGCCGCATTCGGCGGTGCGTTTCGCATGTGCACGACGCTGAGATTGCTGATATCGATACCCAATTCCATCGTTGGAGAGCAATAGAGAGCGCTGACCATCTCTCTTCGGATTCGGTCGGCATCAACGGTCTTTTTGGCGGGATCCGTATACCAGTCGGCCCGGAACCTGTCCTCCCGATCGATGCGCTGGTCGTGCCCGAGTTGGCCGGTGTGCTCTTCGCCGCGGAGTCTCTTCAACTTGGAGAAGTCCGTTCTATAGAGCTCTTGGAAGAACGCGTTTGGCTTGGCAATGACTTTCTTGAAGGCCCTGACCTTGACGCGGTCGTGGTTCACGGTAGAACGGTCGCCCGGTTTCCAGACGATCCGGTCTAGCTTAAGTTGGTAGATTTGGATATCGCAGTTTCCTGCGTCTTTCGTAGGCGTCGATGCGATGTAGCCGGCCTTCTCCAGGAACTGAATGTAGGCCCGGATGAAAATGTCGTAGGTCGATCGGTCGAGCTTGAAGTCCGGATCAGCAGCCTTGAAGAACTGCTTAGTGAACTTGCCGAAGGCACTAGTGATTCCTAGAGAACTACTCTGTCGGCGGTCTCTCGCGTGTAGCTTGTCGAGGCGGAGAAATGCCGGCAGATATGCCTCTTCCCCGTCAAAAGCCCATTCGTCTCGAAGGTTGTTTCGGAAGTCTTTCGCCGCATCCCTGAGTTTGTGTTGATCGAGATAGTTTCTGTCTGCCAGAGCATACTCGAGACGGAAGTAGTCAAGCGTGTCCCGGAGGAACTCCGCCCGCTCGCTCGGTGCAAGATCGCACAGGACGGGGACATCCTTCCAGCCCTCATTCCACTCTGATGACTCCACGCGATTTATGTAGTCGATCTCCAAAAGAGCGCAGCGCTCAAGATTTGGCAGGACAACGCGCCAGCCCCTTCGCAGATCATGAATGATGAGATAGGTGAGGTAGTCTGCAAATCGCTTGTTATGCTCATCCTGGAGAAAGGGAGCAGGCTCCTTGTCCAGTTTGGAGCAGTCGACGATTGCCAACCCAAGGGTGCTCCTCACTTCTTCTCCAATTGATTTGTAGTCCAGTCCCGCAGGATTGGTCGCCAGCGTCCTAGCAATGGCGGAGCGGATTTGAGCGACTCGGATGAAGTCGTTGAAGTGGCCAGACTGGAGTGCTGCATCTTGACGGTTGTCGGTGAACGACAGCAACTTCTGGTCTTTTGCATCGACTCCCGCTTGATGAAGTTCATCCAGCGTCAGGAAACTGGTAATCGTCGTTGATGTTGATCGTCCTTCGTTCCCTAGGGTAGTGAGTTTGGTTCGCTCGTTGGTGTTGCCGTCGTAAAAGGCTCCCGCCGTAGGATCGAAGAGGAGGCCCTTCGGTGATCCGAGCATGAACCAGCCTTCGAGAGGAAGGCCGTTTGGATTGCCCTCCCCACAAATAGATCCATCAACATCGTAGAACACTCTCTGCGGAAGACGTTCGCGATAGTCTTTCTTGATCGTGATTCCTTTGGTCTTGGTGTAGTTGAGCCAGGAATCTGGAAGGGCCTCAATGTCGCTACTCGGATCCCAGATTTCCGCTCCTCCCGGAATAATATATCCATGATGGAGGCCATCATTTTCCTGTCCTGAGTTGCCGAATTCCCTAGGAATAACGTTGGTAGATCCAGCATTGAAGGAAACGCAGATAAAGGTCTTCCCTGAGAGTCGACTGAAGACGTGTGGATAGAGAAGAGCGTTGGCCTTGTCTCCGGATTTGAGGCGATGGTGCAGTCCGGGCTGGAGCGTGATGTGTCGGGTGTCGGCCTTCTCGAGCGTGGCGTAGACGGAGCCAGACTGGGCTAGAAACTGGTGCAGGCGGTAAGGGAGAATTGTATATCGTTCGTTAGCCTCGGTTAGCTTCTCGTTGACGAGGCTGACCCACTCTAAGAACGCCTCAAGAGTCGTGAGGCATTGGTCCTCATCGAGTCCTGAGGCTTCGGCTAGCTGAGACGCAGTCTTCTTGAGAGGTTGCGGTTTCCGACGTCCTAGGGTGGTGTTGTCGTTGCCATCATCGACCTTCTTCAAGGCAATGACATCTTCCAGCCAGATGGCCAGTGGGTGGTTCCTGAGGAGGTCGGGATCGGGGGTTATCGGAGCATTGGAAGAAATTACGGTCTTTAGCTCCGCTTCAGATGGAAGGTAGCCCGTCCAAGCTACGGAGCGCTCTAGAGTTTCTCGGATGATTTGAGGCTCGGAAAAGTGGACTCCGAATATGGATTTCCCGACTTTGGCGATGAGATGAGATTGCTCCTTTAGGTGTCCGCGACTTGCCATCGTAGCCGACGTGCCGATGCAGCAGACGTCGCTTCCTACGCGGGTCTTGATGCGTCGGATGAGCATACCGATGTCGGCTCCCTGGCGCCCGCGGTACGTATGGAGTTCATCAAATACTAAGAACTCCAAATTTTGATCGATTGATGTCCTGAGCTTTGCCTCACTATGGCGGGTAAGCATCAGCTCGAGCATCATGTAGTTCGTCAGCAGAATATCCGGAGGATTGTCGATAATCTGCTTGCGACGATCGCCTTTCGTCTGGCCAGTATATTCAGCAAAGGTGAGTGGGAAGTCGGATTCCGTGAAGTCTCGGTAGTTTTCGGCAAATTTCTTCAATTCCTCGACTTGGGAATTGATGAGAGCGTTCATCGGATAGACGAGCACCGCCTTGACCCCGCTACCGGAGCCAGACGAGAAAAGATGGTGGAAGATCGTCCCGAGATAGGTCAGGGACTTTCCAGATCCGGTTCCCGAAGTTACGATGAAGCTCTTCTTCTCGACCCCTTGGCGCAGAGCCTGGACCTGATGGGTATAGAGTTCGTAGCCTTTGAATACGGCATCGAGTTCAGGGTGAAGAACGCCTTCCTTCACAAGGGCATCGACGCTCGTGTTCCGCTCGTAGGAGGGATTGAACTGGACGAGGGGCTCTGGCCACAAGCGCCCGTCGGAAAGCTCCTTTTCAACCGCCTTTCGGATATCCTCGTCGGCAATCTCGATAAAGCTCTCGATGTATGCTCGATAGCGGTCAAGAATTCGCCGGTGGATGGGGAAGATGCTTTTCATGTTCGGGGCGTTGGGAGCCTAGGAGCTAGGGCTACCTTGATCAAAGTAATTCTAGATACCGACAGCTCGTGATCCGTGAGCTACGAGGTGTTGTTATAGGCGTAATTGGCTTCAACGGGATTGCTAGATTTAGGGAATCGGTGGGCTAGCGCTTACGGCTTCGTGGGGCAAGTTGGGGCGCTGAGTGGGGGTAACTGAGCGACTGTAGGAGCCCGACTACGCTCCCCATTCGGGCGGCGTCAGAAGGATCGGTTCTTGAGATCCGAGGGAGATGCTTTTCTGGATGCTGGGCTGATCAGCCCATCGTTCGAAGGATTCGCGGAAGCGGGCGGGGCCTCGGAGAGTGGGGACTTGTCGAAGGACAGGCGGCGGACGAGGTGGTTCCAGGCGCGGTTGCCGTCGAAGAGGGACAGGGATTGGTCGATGTCGACGTAGCCGGCGATGCACATGCCGGTGAGGGAAGGAGGAATGGTGAAAATTGAAGGGTGAAGATTGAAATTTGGGAGGAGAAGGTAGCTGGCGAATTTGCTGGGGGCGAACTGGCCGGAGATGGGGTCGTGGGCGAAGTAGCGGACACGGCGACGGCTTGTGCCCCAGAGTTCCTGATTTCGGGGATCGGCGATTTCTGTGTTCCAGCGGCGGATGTTCGTGACTACCTCGAGCGAGGAAGATTGAAGATTGAATGGTGAAGAGGGAAGAAGATTGAAAATTGAAGGGTGAAGATTGAAATGGCTTGGGTGCGGGAATTGGGATTTGGGATGGGCGATGCGGGTGACGGCGTGTGACGGGTTGGGGAATTTGGCATTTAGGGATTTGTCATTCGGAGCGAAAGCTCTGGAAGGCGCGCATACCTGCCATCCGCATCAGCGCAATCGTGTGGCTGGCGAGGTTGCGTCGGCCTCGGACGACATGCCGGCTGACCATGGAGACGAACGTGTCGCCAGCAGGAAAGGGTTCAGCGAGATGGGACGTGGCGAACTTGGCATGGTTGGCCACCGGGTCGGCCCGACTGATTTCGAGTTCGACCCAGACCCGTCGGCCTTGTTCTGGCTGGGTGAGGAGTAGGTCGGCGCGGGGGGCATAGCCGAGGAGCGTTTCGGTCGCCGGCTGGATGACGGCCGCCTCGGCCTCGCAGGTCCAGCCGGGTGGGCAGGCGGCGACGAAGCGGTCTTGGATGTGGCGGGCTAGGGGCATGGGGGAAATTGGAAGAGGGAATGGAGACGATTGAAAATGGCTCAGGTGGGGGATGGGAGAGGCGGGTGACGTCTCTTTTTAACCACGAATGGACACGAATTTTCACGAATCGTTTGTCTGAAAGGCTTCCTGTTTACAAAATAATTCGTGTTTATTGGTGTCCATTCGTGGTTCCTCGTCTTTTTTTTAGCCACGAATGGACACGAATGGACACGAATGGACACGAATGGACACGAATGGACACGAATGGACACGAATGGACACGAATGGACACGAATGGACACGAATTTTCACGAATCGTTTTCATAGGACAATGCGTTGCCAATCAAGGGTTGCCTGTTTGAAGTTAAGTAACAGCCCGACGCGAAGTCCTGTGATTTTGAGGTAGTTAATAATCTGAGCTTGCTCGTTGTTTCCGATCGTTTGGATGACTTTGGTATCGACGATAATTTTGTCGAATACGATGAGATCGGGAATGTACTCGCCGACGTTGACGGATTTGTAGATGACGGGAAAGCGGGGCTGCTGTTGATAAGGAATGCCCTTCTGCTGAAACTCCACCGCCAATGCATTCTCATAAGGTTTCTCCAGCAAGCCGTGCCCGAGTGTATTTAACACTTCCATGGCACATCCAACGATCAGAAAGACCTCCTGTTTACAAAGTAATTCGTGTTTATTGGTGTCCATTCGTGGTTCCTCGTTTCTTTTTCTTAACCACGAATGGACACGGATTTTCACGAATCATTTTCATAGGACAATGCGGACAAGGATACGGGTGACGGATGACGGATGACGGATGACGGATGGCTCACCTTAAAGCTTAAAGCTCAGGCATGGCGCGGCGCATGAAGTCGTCCATGAGGGGGACGGTGAAATCGAGGTCGCCGTGCGTGGGGCTGTAGATCATTCCCTTGGAGATGAGTTTTGCGCGGCGGGGACTGAGGCTGCCCACCTTGATCCCGAGGATGTCTGCGACTTCGCCGATGCGGTAGGGGCCGGGGCCAGGCTCGGCCATGGCGCGGAGGAATGTTTTCTCGCTGGGGGTTAGGCGGTCGAAGCGGACGCGGAAGAAGTTCTCGTCGAGGCGTGAAATTGTCTTGTCGTGGGCGGCGGTGAGGTCAGCGGCAGTGATTGGGCTTTCCGGTGCATGATTCCACGCCTGGTAGCCCCACTCTTGGAGGAAATAGGGATAGCCTTGGGTGACTTCTACGAGGCGGTCGAGTGCTTCTGGGTCGATCTCTGCGCCCTCGCTACGCACTGGCTCGAGGATAGCACGGCGTGCGTCGTCGGGGGGAAGCGCACCGATGCTGGGAAAGGAAAAGAGGCGTTCGGCGTAGGACTTGGACTCCCCGGCTAGTCTAGGGAGGATGGGCAGGCCAGCGCCGATGAGGACGAGTGGGAGCTGGTGCTGTTGCATCCGATGCATGCCCATGATGAGAGCGCTGAGTTCTACCTCGTTGAAGTACTGGACCTCGTCGATGAGAATGACGATGGCGGTGTCACGGTCGGCCGCGATACCGGCGAGAACTGCGAGGAGTTCGGGGAGGTCGATTTCGATGTCGCCGCTGTCGGCAGTGCCCTGTTCTGGTTCGATATCCAGACCGAGGGGGAGTCCGTCGATGGAGACTTTGATACTACCGATGAACCCCTTCAGGACGGCGAGGCCGCGTCTGACCTTGTCCTTTGCACCCTCGATCTGGTCGAGTTTGAGGAGGAGGGAGCGGAGATGGGGCGCGAGGAGGGCGGGCAGGGATTTCCCCTCATGAGCTTCGACTTGGATGCAGTGGTAGCCTGCCTCTTGGCCGAGTGTGGCCATTCGGTTGAGAAGGACGGTCTTGCCTACGCCGCGGAGGCCAGTGAGAAGGAGGCTCTTCTCCGCCCTGCCTTTCCGCGTCCGGGCGTAGAGGATCCGGGCCTGTTCGAGTAGCTCGTCTCTTCCCACCAGTTCATGAGGAGGTGAGCCCGCGCCGGGGCTGAAAGGGTTGTGGATTGCGTCCATATCTAGCAGTGTATATGCATTTATACATCAAATGGGGTATAAATTAGTATAGATTGGTATAATTGGGGGATTTGGGATGCGGGTTGGGGATTGGAGAGGCGGGTTTCTGATACTGACAGCTCAAAGCTAGCCTTTCCCCTCCACCACCACCGCCAGCAGATGCCGCGCCCGCGAGAACGCTACATACTTGTCGGTTTCTGAGATGGGGATGGATTTGGGGGGGAGGAGGACGATGAGGGCGTCGGCTTCGAGGCCTTTGAAGCGGCGCCAGCCTTCGAACAGGATGGCTTGGTTGGCGCGCCAGGTGTCGTGGTCGGTGGTGAGGGGGATCTTAGCGAGGGTGTCGGGCTTGGCGACGCCACGGGTGCTGAGAACGAGAATGGCGATCTGGCTGGGACGAAGCCGACCGTCTTGGGAGTGGGTCCATTCGGCGACTTGCTTTTCGATCAGGCGCAGGGCGTCGGAGCGGTCGGTGGCTTGGTGGAGGATCGGCTCGATGCCGGTGGGGGCGTCGTCGAGGGTGGGGATTTCTTCGTCGATGACGTTGCCGCAGTGCTCGGCAATGGCGCGGGTGTTGCGGCAGTTGGTGTCGAGTGGATAGGGTGGGCCAAGGCGGTCGGGCAGGGTGAAGTCGGGCACGTAGAAGTTCTGGCGCGGGTCGTAGAAGACGAACAGCTGATTGGTGCCGTCGGGGCTGCGGTAGAGTTCGTCGATGCATTCCCACCACAGCGGGCGGAAGTCCTGGCCTTCGTCAATGACGATGGCGTCGAAGCGCTGGTCGGGTCCGGCGAGGCAGGCGGCCTCGGCGAGTTTGACGGCGGAGTCTTCTTCCCAGAACTGCTGACTCCGGTCGTCGAAGGCGGGGATCGGGACTTGGTATTCGTTGCACAGGTCTTCGCACAGGCCATGGAAGCTGG
>Ga0209187_1001850_pt1 | contig 22371 bp, 15 predicted proteins | sample BantaG_FD_187430 | JGI IMG/M metagenome (GOLD analysis project Ga0209187, IMG submission 187430) | Marine algal microbial communities from Bantry Bay, Ireland - BantryBay_4 metaG (SPAdes) (version 2) | ecosystem: Host-associated > Algae > Red algae > Unclassified | place: Bantry Bay, Ireland...
AAGGAGGCCATGTGCGAAGTCGAAGCCAGGCTGGTTCGAAAACCGGGACTTGAAAAATGGTTTATCACTATTGCTCCTCAAAGGATTGAACGCGATTTGGGATGATTTAAATTTTCCGCGTCCCTTATCTCTGGCAACCCTTCCGTTGCGCTCGACGTTCTCCGTCGCTCGCTGGGTATTCCTCACTATCCTCGATATTCCGTTTTGCGGATCGGGGGAGAAGGGATCAATGCCGACGACCTGCTTGGACTTCTCCAGTACGGCATTCGTGTTTTCGTAGTAACTTCCGAATCCTTAAACCATTCTCAGTCGTCTGACGAACTTCGCGCATTTGAGGATGCGCGCTTACTCGAACTGTCAGTTGTTCCGGACCTTGAGGCTGCCGACGTTTGGGTTGTCGACGGCCGTATGCCGGCCAATGATGCTAAAAAAATATATGACGTTCTGTCTGCGGCAGATCATGCAGGGGCCATTAACGCGGGGCAATACAAGATCGTTCACACTCCTCCTGACACAGACATACTTGTCACAGCAGGGGCCGGCACGGGGAAAACCGAGACGATGTCGGAACGACTGGTATTTCTACTCACCACCAACGACACATCACAGGCCTCAACGAACATTGGGCACCCGAGTGATCTCAGACTGGAAGAGGTCGTTCTTCTATATGGAAATGTTATGGGGGCCCTGGAGAAGTTGAAAATAATGCGGGAGAACGAAGTCAGCGTATGCAAGAAGCTCTGGCTCCATCTTTCTAAAGGGGAGCGTGCAAGTAGTTACTATAGGCGCGTCGCTTTGCCGGTTGGCGGGGCTCGTGCAGAGTGGGTTAGGTTTTTGGAAGGTTCGAAGGCGAAATCTGACCCACTATCGAAAGCTTACCAAGCAGCTATCGGGAAGCCAAAATCCCTCGAACTCAATGATCTTGTGAGTTCGGAAGAATGGCCGTTGCCAGCGCGCTTGGACACCGATGCCGATATCTGCAGAAACTGTCCCGTGCGGAATCGTTGCTTGGCGGCAGAGAGTCCAGATGATCGTTCATAGTACAAACAGCTCTCCTCACTCTATCGTCATGAATACAAATTTTTCCCAAACCGCTGCCTACATCTGGTCGCTGGCCGATCTGCTGCGGGGCGACTTCAAACAATCGCAGTACGGGAGGATCATCCTGCCGTTCACCATTCTCCGCCGCCTTGAGTGCGTTCTCGAATCGACCAAACCCGCCGTCCTGAAACAGGCCGAAAAGCTGGCCGCAAACAGCGGCCTGGAAGAGGGGGCGCGGGCAAAATTCCTGCTCAAGGCGGCCAAGCAGACGTTTTACAATGTTTCGCCGATGGATCTGTCGACTATGGGCAGCTCGGACATCAAATCCAACCTGCTCACCTACGTTGACAGTTTCTCACCCGACGCACGTGAGATCTTCGAACACTTCAAGTTCGCCGAGTTCGTCGGCGACCTGCAAGACGCCAACTTGCTCTACAAGGTCGTCCAGAAGGTCGCCCAAACCGACCTCAGCCCGGCTGCCATCAGCAACCATGATATGGGCCTCGTCTTTGAGGAGCTGATCCGACGCTTTGCCGAATCCAGCAACGAGACTGCTGGAGAACATTTTACGCCCCGCGACATCGTGCGCCTGACCACTTCGCTGGTGTTCATGGAGGACGACGACGCGCTCACTGAAGCGGGCATCATCCGCACCATCTACGACCCGACCGCCGGCACTGGCGGCTTCCTGTCCAGCGGCATGGAATACGTGCACGAGCTCAACCCCAAAGCCGTCATGCGCGCCTTTGGCCAGGAACTGAACCCCGAGAGCTACGCCATCTGCAAAGGCGATATGCTGATCAAAGGCCAGGACGTCAGCCGCATCAAACTCGGCAACACGCTTAGCGACGACCAATTGTACGCCGATAGATTCGACTACATGCTCTCCAATCCGCCCTTCGGCGTCGACTGGAAGAAAGTCGAGAGCGCCATCAAAGACGAACACAAGCTGAAAGGCTTTGATGGACGCTTTGGCCCGGGCGTGCCACGGGTCAGCGATGGCTCGTTGCTCTTCCTGATGCACCTGATCAGCAAGATGCGCGACTACGATCCGAACGATCCGGACAAGAACGGTGGACGCATCGGTATCATCCTCAATGGCTCGCCGCTGTTCACCGGCGGCGCGGGTGGTGGCGAAAGCGAAATCCGGCGCTATGTCCTCGAAAGCGATCTGCTCGAAGCCATCGTCGCCCTGCCCACCGACATGTTCTACAACACCGGCATCGCCACCTACATCTGGATCCTGTCGAACAAGAAAGACGCCGAACGCAAAGGCAAAGTCCAGCTCATCAACGGCGTGCACCTCTACCAGAAAATGCGCAAAAGCCTCGGCAGCAAACGCCAGGAAATTGGTGAGGACGACGTCCGCCTGATCACCAAAACCTTCGGCAACTTCGAAGCGGTCGAACCCTACCGGCTCGACAAGGAAGCCGACGAAAAATCCAACCGCGGCCGCAAGTCGGCGAGCAAGAAAAAGGCCGAGAAGAAAACCTTCGGCAGCAAAATCTTTGCCAGCCACGAGTTCGGCTATCGACGCATCACCATCGAACGCCCGCTGCGCCTCTCGGTGCAATTCTCCGACGAACGCATCGAATCCCTCCGCTGGGTAGCCAACAAACTCAACCCGGCCATGCAGAAAATCTACGAGCTGCACGGCAAGGCCTGGGCCACCGACAAATCGGGCGCGTCCTACGGCGACCTCCGCGAGGCCGAAGCCGACCTGCGCGCGATGCTCAAAGCCGACTTCCCCGACCTCAAAGAAAAACAAATCAAAGACCTGCTCGCGCCGAAAACCTGGACCGCCCAAAAGGATCTGCTCGAGCTCGCCCGCCAACTGCAGACCCTCATCGGCACCGAGCAACACCACGATTTCAACGCCTTCGAAGTCACCTTGAAACAGGCTATCAAGCAGGCCAACATCGACCTCGACGCCAAACAGAAAAAGCAGATCATCGCCGCCGTTAGTTGGACCCATCCCGGCGCCGAACCGGTGATCAAAAAGGTCCTCAAAAAAGGCACCCCCGATCCCACCTACGGCATCTTCGAATACCAAGGCCAACTCGTCCAGTTCCAGCCCGACAGCAACCTGCGCGACAACGAAGACGTGCCGCTCACCCCCGACACCGCGCGCGGCGCGAAGGTCGACGCAACCAACGAAGCCTATTTCCACCAGGAAGTCGCCCCGCACGTCGCCGACGCCTGGATCGACAAGGGCAAAACCGATGACCGCGACCAACAAGTCGGCATCGTCGGCTACGAAATCCCGTTCAACCGCCATTTCTACCAATACCAACCGCCGCGGCCACTGGCCGAGATCGACGCCGAACTGGATGCGCTGAGTTCGGAAATTATGGAGATGCTGCGGGAGGTTCACTCGTGAGTTTTATCCCCAACTACGAAGCCTACGACGCAGTTAAATTGCCAGTTCTTGAGCAGATTCCGAAGCACTGGTCTTTGATGCGCCTGAAACAGGTCGTATCGCCTGATCGACAAATCACATACGGCATCGTTCAAGCAGGCAAGAACGTCGAAGGAGGCATTCCTTACATTCGACCTGCAGACATGAGCGATGAAGACGGTGTGAGAAACGAATCGGGACTTTTGAGAACATCTCAGGCGATTGCCGCGAGCTACTCGCGCAGTGCGATACGTGCAGGTGATATCGTTTGCTCGATTGGGCCTAGTTTTGGGAAGGTCATGGTAGTGCCGTCTACTCTCACCGGAGCAAACCTAACTCAGGGAACGGCGAGAGTAGCAATATCAGGAAATCATTCGGCCCGATTTTGTTTTTGGGCACTTCGATCCCCCGAATGTTTCCAACAATGGGAGAGTAGTGTTGGCGGCGCAACGTTTCGCGCTTTGAATCTCGGGCCGCTCTCTGAGACATTCTTGCCGATTCCGCCCATCGATGAACAAAAACAAATCGCGGCCTTCCTCGACTACGAGACGGCGAAGATTGATGCCTTGATTGAGAAGCAGCAGCAGCTCATCGCCTTGCTCGGGGAGAAACGTCAGGCCGTCATCAGTCATGCGGTCACCAAAGGCTTGAACCCCGACGCCCCCATGCGAGATTCCGGCGTCGAGTGGCTGGGCGAAGTGCCGGAGCATTGGAGGGTCTGCCGATTGAAGCACGCTATTAGCTTCTTAACTTCCGGTCCCCGTGGCTGGTCGGACTTGATAAATGACAATGGCTCGAGTGTCTTTCTCCAGAGTGGTGACTTAAACGATGAACTCGGCCTACGATTGGACACCGCCAAACGTATTACTCCACCTAAGAATGCTGAAGGCGTCAGGACAAAGATGCAAGATGGCGATGTCGTCTGTTGTGTAACCGGTGCGAACACTGGACGGGTTGCCGCTGCGGAGAAACTAAATCAAAGCGTCTTCGTAAACCAACACCTTGCGCTGATCCGGCCAAGACACGTCTTGGCACATCCACGATTTCTCGCCACGCTGCTAGCCGCGACACCGACGAGAACGTATTTCGCAGTCAAACAGTATGGCCTCAAAGAAGGATTGAGCCTTTCCAATGTTGCTGAGACTCCAATTTGTCTTCCCCTGGCTTCCGAGCAAGAAGACATCGTGAACTATCTCGAGAACATAGAGAGCAAATTGCGACGACTTCGAGAGATCGCCGACGATCAGGTAGAACTTCTCCAAGAACGTCGCACCGCACTCATCTCCGCCGCCGTCACCGGCAAGATCGACCTCCGTGGCTGGAAGCCTCCAACGGCGGGTGCCTGATCCGAATCCAGCATGGAACTCAAATGAAGCCTACACCCGCAATGGCTAAAGGATTGGAAACTGAATTATGACTGATAAAACCTCTGAAAAGATACTCCGGGAACTAGCGAATAAAATCCTCGAACGGGGGGAAGCACTCACGCTTGACGGGCTAACTAAGGCCTGTCGGGAAGACGGCGTAAAGTTGAGTTTAGAGATTCTGGCATACGCCAGCATCCAATTTGGCTCCGAAGTTTTTTTCCCTGAATCGGTTGCCCAATTCACCGCGCGCCTATTGCAACCATACTCCCCAAGCTCGATTCTTGATCCTTGGGCTGGTCTAGGATTCTTTTCGGTCCCCTTGAATCAGATTTTGCAGCCAGAACGATTCAAGGTTTATTTCCGCAATTCATATGCTGAGGAAATATGGAATGATCTCGATGAAACCAAGGGTATCCAGTGGGAGGTCGGTGATGGCTTACGACTGATGAGTGAGTGCGATGAGACATATGACGTGGTCGTATGCAATCCACCGTTTGGCTTAAGACCAAGGAATCCTTACTCGATCGAGATTGACGGGTCCGAAGTACAGGTAGCGGGCACCTACGACAACCATTTGATGTTGGAGGCATGCAAGAATCTCGCAGCCGATGGCCGTGCGGTCTTTGTCTCAGTCGGAAATTTCTTCACAGACTTAAGACAAGGCAGCACAAGACGTACTCTGGCGAGAATTGGCTATAGACCGACTTCTGCGATTGAATTGCCTGCAGGAACCTTTAGCCCGCATCACAATCTGGTCACGCACCTGATCATCTTGGAACGCTCAGAAAATGACCAACTTTTCACCGGGCGCTTCTCGCAGAACGACGAACACCAAAAGACCCTATTGAAGAATCTCCTTGAACGCACCGAAGGCACTACTGCAGAACTCGGTCGATGGGTTGACATCGAGACATTTTGTGGCTTCACCGCCATAGAGTTGGATGCACGAACTGGCGAAACCGCGAGGAGAATTGGCTTGGTCGGCTACCCATTTAGCGAGGTTGTTCAGGAGCTAAATGCTCCCAAAAAGGGTTCGAAGCGCTTTGAAGAAAAACCAAATTCAGTTTACCTGCCACAGATGACGGCAATAAACGCCACAACTTCACAGGACCAGTTGCCCGAAAAACTGAGATCGTATTTCCAGCTCGTTGTGAATCAAGATGTCGCTGACGCCGAATTCCTCGCAGGTATGCTCAACACACCATTGGGGCAGACTTGGCGTGACTCTTTGCGCTCAGGTACCGCCATCCCAAGGATTTCTAAAGCCGCAATCGAGACATCGTCAATTTTCTTGCCGCCAAAGAAGTCACGTGCCGTTCAAAATAAAGTAGTCGACTGTCAGCATGAACTAAATCGATTAAGAAATGAGATCGCTGAGCTCGAGTCTCAATTGTGGCGAAAACCCAAATTGGTTAAAGAACTTAAAAAAGAGATTTATTCTATAAACCGAGAGGATCGCTATGAGGACTGGCTGGATTCACTTCCCTTCCCTCTGGCCTCTATTCTATGGGCCTGCCATACTGGCGCGGGAAGTTTGAAAGAGGAGTATGATCGCAAACTGCACTTCTTTGAATCGTTGGCACAGTTTCTTGGCATCATCTACCTGAGTGCCTTCTCGGCGCACGAAGGGCTCTGGTCTGTTCACCAGCAATCTCTCCAGCAAGTTTTGAAGAGGGGCAACCTTTCTCTTGAAAGGGCTACTTTTGGCACATGGAAGGCCGTTGTTGAGTTATTCAGCAAGCAAGTGCGCAACCTCCTTTCAAAAGATCCGGAGCTAGCCTACGAGTTGTTTAAGACACGTGATCGTGATGTTCTAGGGATATTGGCCTCGAAAGCTATGGTGCCAGTCATTCAACACACGAATAAACTGCGAAATGACTGGGGAGGTCACACCGGTGCGGTGTCAGATCGAGACGCAAAGATGGTCAATGATAAGTTGCTCCAGCATATCCAAACGGTTCGTGAAATTTTCGGTGTCGCGTGGACTGAGTATCAGCTGTTGCTCCCAGGGAATTGCCGGATTCGAGGCGAAGTTTTCCACTTCGAAGCCAAGCGGATTATGGGAACTCGAACACCCTTCCCAACAGACTCGATCGTTGTCAGCGAAGCCATGGAAGACTCTCATCTTTACCTGAAAAGTCCTGACGAGCCCCGAGGGTTGCGACTACTTCCGCTGCTCAAAGTAATGCCTTCACCGCGAACCGAAGACAATGCATGCTATTTTTACAATCGAGTTCAGTCAGATGGCATTCGGTTTCTCTCTTACTATTTTGAAGCGGATGCAGAGGTCGTCGGCGATTTCGAGGATGTTGCGCTTGCAATCAGTAGCTTAACCGAGGACCGACCATGACCACGCCTTTCCCACTCGCGGCAGCACCCATCGACATGGAGAACGCATGAACGCCGACGTCAGAGAAGCCCTTGTTCAGAGTCGAGGCGTCACCATGGTGCCGAAAACCATTCAGATCTTCCTTCCTTCCGGGGACCCAAGAGGCATCCGGATTGCGGAAGTTACGACTCGGATCGTCCAAGTTATTGAGGTTCCGAGGAGTCGGCTCAAAGAGTTCTTTGCCATGCCAGAGTGCCAGCAAGTTGGCCTGTATTTCCTGTGCGGCAATGCAGACGTGGAAGACGGTCCCAAAGTCTACATCGGCCAAACGGGAAACCTGAAACAACGGCTTACCAAACACAATAAATCGGAAGACAAGGACTTTTGGGATCGCGTGCTGATCGTGCTATCCCGCACCAACAGCCTGACCCAAACACACGCGCTCTTTTTGGAGTGGCACTGTCTTCAAGCCACGCGCGCAGCAGGCCGCTATTCGGACGAAAACGGCAACAGCGGCAGCCGCCCGCACACACCACGACCCTTGGAGGCGGAATGTCTGGAAATCTACGAGACGGCTTCCACGCTGCTGGCGACGTTAGGTCAGCCGTTGTTCGTCCCACTGAGCGGAAGCCGGCCGTCGGATGAACAGGGTGTCTACCACTGCAAGAAATCCGATGCGGATGGGCGTGGGCTATACACAGAAGAAGGCTTTGTGATTCTTAAAGGCTCTAGCGGGCGAATGGATTCGGTTGCCTCTTTTAAGGGCTCACGTCTTGAAACGAAGCGGCAAGACCTGATCGCATCGGGAATCCTAAAAGAAGAAGCTCAAAGGCTAATTTTTCAAAAAGACCACTTGTTCAGCTCACCCAGCCAAGCCGCTTCGATGTTGATGGCTAGAAGTGCCAACGGCTGGAAGGCGTGGGTAGATGACAAAGGCCAACCACTTGACCATCTTCGTCAGGAAGACAGTGGCAGAGAGACCGAACAGGAGAACGGATGAACGCCGACGCCAAAGAAGCCGCCTTTCAACAGGACATCATCGACCAAATGCTTGCGGGCGGCTGGCAGCTTGGCGATCCGGGCAAGTACGATCGCAAGCGGGCGCTGTACGCCGAGGATTGCCTTGCTTACGTGAAGACGACGCAGCCGAAAACCTGGGACAAGTATAAGACCTTGTACCCGAGCGATCCGGAGCAGGCCTTTATCGACAAGTTGGCGGCGCAGTTGGCCAAGGCCGATCCGCAGGCGAGCGACAAGTCGCTGCGCACCTTTGGCACGCTGGGGGTGTTGCGCCACGAACTTCGCGACAAGTCGGCTTCGTTCAAAATGTGCCAGTTCAAACCCGAACACGGATTGAACCCCGATACGCTGGCGATGTACGATGGCAACATTCTCCGGGTGGTGCCCGAGCTTGTGTACAGTCCGTACGCCACCACCGCACATCTGGCGGAAACCGGCAAACAGGCCAAGCAGTGGCGGATCGACTTGGTGTTGTTCCTCAACGGCATCCCAGTGGTGACCATGGAGCTAAAGAGCGAGTTCAAACAGGCGGTCGGGAATGCGATTCGCCAGTACCAGAAAACTCGCCTCCCCAAAGATCCCGCGACCAACAAACCCGAGCCCCTGCTGACCTTCAAGCGGGGTGCGCTCGTTCACTTTGCCGTCAGCCAGTACGAAGCCCACATGACCACGCGTCTGGCCGGTGCCGAGACCAGCTTCCTCCCGTTCAACAAAGGCACCAAAGACGGCGGGGCGGGCAATGACGCGCCCAAGGATATCAACGATTACGCCACTGACTACTTGTGGAACGAAGTGTTGGCGCCCGCCAATCTGCTGCAGATCATCGGCCGCTTCATCCACTTGGAGATTAAGACCGAGGAGGAATGGGACGGTCGCAAGATCAAGAAGGAGACACTGATCTTCCCCCGCTATCACCAGTGGGATCTTGTCCGCAAACTGGTTCAAGCCAGTCGCGACGATGGACCTGGGCAAAAGTATCTCGCGCAACACAGCGCGGGCAGTGGCAAGTCGAATAGCATCGCGTGGACGGCCCACCAGCTTTCTTCGCTCTATACCGCGGCGGGCAAGAAGGTGTTTCACAGCGTGATTGTGGTCACCGACCGGACGGTGCTGGACAACCAATTGCAGGACACCATTTCCCAGTTCGAGCACGCCGATGGCGTGGTTGGCCGGATCAACCGCGATGAGGGCCAAGGTTCGAAGTCGGAAAAATTGGCCGCCGCCTTGGAGGGTAGCCAGCCGATTGTGATCGTCACGATCCAGACCTTCCCGTTCGTGTTGGACGCCATTGAGAATAGCGTCAGCCTGAAAGAACGCAGCTATGCGATCATCGCCGACGAAGCGCACTCGTCTCAATCAGGACGTACCGCTTCGCAGCTGAAAGAGGTCTTGGCCAAAGACGTAGCGGAAGAAGACGCCAAACCGCTGAGTGCCGAGGACGCGCTGGCGGCCAGCGTCGAATCCCGTAAAGGCTCAAGCAATCTCAGTTACTACGCGTTCACCGCCACGCCCAAGGGCAAGACCTTGGAACTGTTCGGGCGACTGCCAGACCCGACGCTGCCAGCGGCTAAGACCAACAAGCCTGAGGCCTTTCACGTCTACAGCATGCGCCAAGCAATCGAAGAGGGCTACATCCTCGACGTGCTGAAAAACTACACCAGCTACAAGGTCGCCTACAATCTGGCTCAGAAGGTCGAGAAGGCCGACGTTGAAGTCGACACCAAGAAAGCCAAGGTGCGCATCGGCCAGTGGGTCCGGCTGCACGACTACAACATTGCACAGAAGGTTAAGGTGATCATCGAGCACTACCGGCAAACCGTAATGGGTCTGCTCAACGGGCATGCGAAAGCCATGGTGGTGACCGGTTCGCGCAAGGAAGCGGTGCGCTACAAGCTGGAGATGGACAAGTACATCGCCAAGCACGGGTACAAGCAGATGGCGGCGATGGTCGCGTTCTCCGGTGAGGTCGAGTTCCATAAAGACGATCCGAACGTCGCAGGCCTGCTAGGTGAGAAGTTCACCGAGACCGGAATGAATCCGGGGCTCAAGGGCCGGGAGATGCGCAGCGCCTTCGACACCTCAGAATTTCACATCATGATCGTGGCCAAGAAGTTCCAGACAGGTTTCGATCAGCCCAAGTTGTGCGCCATGTACGTGGACAAGAAACTCGGCGGCTTGGAGTGTGTGCAAACGTTGTCTCGCTTGAACCGAACCTTCCCCGGCAAGCAAGAGACCTTCGTGCTCGATTTCTTCAACGATCCCGCAGATGTGCTCGAAGCCTTTCAGGTGTACTTTGAGACTGCTACCTTGCTGGATGTCTCGGATCCCAATTTGATCTGGGATTTGTACGAGAAGCTTCGCGCCGCGAGGATCTTCGAGTGGACCGAGGTGATGCAGTTTAGCGAGGTGTATTTCCTCAAGAGCAAGAGCAACGCCGCGATCAGCAACGTCTGCCGCCCCGCCTTGGACCGCTGGCAGGTGCGCTATACCGCAGCGGCGGTGGAGTTCGAGAAGCAGAAGGCCTTGTTTGACCATGCCAAGAAGCTGGGCGACCCGACCTTCCTCGCCAACGCCGAAGGTGAAATGAAGGCGGCGAAGAAAGAGTTGGATCGGCTCGGCATCTTCAAGGCGGACCTTGTTTCCTTTTGCCGCTACTACGAATTCATGTCCCAGATCGTCGACTACGAGAGCACGGACTTGGAGCGACTTAGCCTGTTCGCTCGGCATCTGGCACCGATGTTGCGAGCGAAAGCCCCGGACGACGACCCAGTCGACCTTGGTTCGGTCGAGCTGAGCCATTACCGCTTATCCATACTAAAGAAGCAGGACTTGATGATGCTCAAGGACGAGCCAGGCGAAGGCGAGGGGCTCTACGGCACCAAGGATCTAGGCACCGGAAAAGCCCGGAGCAAAGAAGAGGAGTTCATGTCTCAAATCATCCTGCGCTTGAACGAGTTGTTTATCACCGACGAGCTTACCGACAATGATCAGGTAAGCTTTCTCCGCAGCGTATCTGTCAAGATGACTGAGAACAAAACGGTGATGGAGCAGGCGGCCAACAACTCTCGGGAGCAAGCCTTGCTGGGCGATTTTCCAAGTGCACTCGACACGGCAGTTATGGAGAGCGGCGAAGCCTATCGGAATCAGGTGACGCAGTACCTAAACAATCCACAGCTCCAGAGTGATTTTGGGCGATTGGTTTTCGATATGATGATGCAACTGGCCGCCTCGCGGGACCCACGCAATATCGCCTGAAATTTGGACCACGCAGTAGTGGGTTTCCAACCCGGTTGAATGTGGCTTGGCGGGCGAAAATCGCGTCAATAACAGTTCGCCAGCAGATCAATGAGTTCTAGGTATTTCGCAAGAATAGCGTTGTTCGGACCGAGAAGGGACACGCCCGGGACACGCCCAGATCACCAAAAGGGCTATCGAGTTGGCGCGGATCACGGGACCGATTTTCAAGGCCATTCATGGACGCGCTGATTGTCGAGCCGGAGTTACGGTGATGGATGGCCTGCTCCTGTCGCGGCTCGCCCGCATACAGGCGGAGCCTCACATTCCTACACGCCGTTCTTTCGAGTCATAGATCTTATCTATGATGTTTCGCACGCATAGCCCTATTGAAAACATTTGACATGTTTGCACGATTAGTACTAGTGGTGAGGCGGGTAAACGAAGGGGGGCTTAGGAGTCGGGCCTCTCGAGTAGAAGAGAAAACTTGGTGAGGGTCTTGTGCGCATAGCTCAAACGAACAAGAAGAAATTGAGAACGCTACTTTCTGCGGTAGTTTTCGTACAAATACTCGTCACCTTTTCGCCAGTTGCAGTTGCACAGGTTGAGGCCGCAGAAGATCCATTCTTTTTAGCGATGAGCCTGGAGAATGACTCCTTCGTTCCCTCGAATAGTGACAACGATTATACGATGGGGCTGGAGATAAACTATGCCGGCCCTCTTGCAGATGAATATTTTCTCCGCTTGCTTGATGCACCTTTGAGAAAGGGGATCAACAAGCTTGTTCCCGATTATGAGCGACAATCTCCCAGTCTAGCCCTCGGTAGTACAGCTTACACGCCGAATGATATCGAAGCGGAAAGCCTTGTTCTTACCAATCGACCTTACGCTTCCCTGATTTATTTCGAGCATCGAAATGTTTACATCAAGCGCTCTGGTTCAAAGGCCATTAAAACTGGTTCTCTATTTGGACTCATGGGGACCCCCGTTGCGGAAACGGTTCAAACGGAAATACATAAGCTGATGGATGGAGACATTCCTCAAGGATGGAAGAATGAAGTCGGTAGAGGTGGAATTCCAATGTTGATGTACAGTGCTTCAAGATCTGACGAACTCTGGTCGCTCCCCCTCGATCTCGGCTGTGATACGATTCAGGCTTGGAGTGATGTTGGTGGATCCTTGGGCTATCGTACTGGCGTTTCCGCTCGCCTGAATGTGGCCTTGGGGTGGATACGCCGGCCATTTCATAGTCATGGAGCAGCAGGGGCCGGACCTGCGCAAGTTCTTGGCTTCGGCGGAAATTACATCGCGGATGGCGTATGGGAGCCGGGTGGTGATTTTGGTGAATGGCTGCTCCCCAATGAATTCTTCCTGACGGCATCAGCATCGACGGGGTACTTGCTCCATGACTCCAGTGTCTCAGGATATCCATGGGATTCCAAATTTGACCATTTTGAAGACCACCGTGATCCGGTCCGCGATTCATGGTCGGTCGGTCTGACCTCCCGGTGGGGAGGGTTTACTTGTGGGGCTCGTTTCAAAAGTGAAAAAAACGAACTCGATTTCTCCGATGACCGTCATGAATACGGTCTCATCTTCATGCAATTCCAAAAGGACCCATGACCTATGAAAAACGTGCATCTTCTCCTATTAGTCTGTTTATTGAGCTCCATCGCATTTTGTGGAGAGCCGTTAAGGATGGGCTCAATAAAATATAGTCCGGATTTCACTGCCACCGGTCCAGAATTTAATTTTTATACAGGCATCATTGGACGTGCGGAGAACGAAGGAACAAATATGAACTCGAACGCAGAGGGATCAAGTACTTCGCCCGAGAAGATGAAATCCGAGTCAAGTGACGATACAATTCAGGTTGTGTATGGGTATCAATTTCTGGCCAATTCCGATCGGGAACAGTCCGAATTTAAAGACGATGGCCATGTGTTCTTGCAACTAGGTTCGGATTGGACAATCTCCGACCACTGGTCTGTTCGACCTGCGATGTATTTTCAGCGGAGTTTGGTGGGTTCGAGTTCAAATGATATGCCGAAGGCGGCAGCAGACGTGGACGCAATCGTCGAGGCGGATGTAGTAGCATTGGGGCTTTCACCGAAGTACCGCCTGTCGGCCTTCGAAACGGAATCTGGGGCGCTTGAAACCTACACCTCGATGGAGTTTATCGGGTTCCACGTCTTCGGTGACGATTCCGAGGAAACAAAGGCAGACTATTTCTATGAGACGGCTCTTGGCTTGGGGGTAAACCTGGAGACAAGAGATACGACTTCAAATATCGAAGCCGCCATCCAGCATTCTGACCGATTTTCTGATAGAGAACGTGTTCGTTTCAAATTTTACACATCGTATAATCTTAAGGGGGTCGGCTTCGATGATGCCGGTTCTATTTTCATTAAATTGGGGGCGAATATCAGCATGGAAGAATCCGATGAAGTTGAAACCAACCTTATGCTGGGTATCAAGCGAGATGCACCGGATATCTTTAACGCGGTTGGCGGACTGCTGGGCCTCACCAAAAAAGGCGAGTAGCGTGAAGGCGACACTTGCTCGGCTATTGCCAGTTTTCGTTGTGCTCCTCCTTACTTCCGCATGTTCCCATGTAAGGGTCAGCTATCCCTTTAAGCAGGGAAAAGAGTTGGATGGCCTGAGGATCGCGGCGGGTGATACCTTGGGCAAGATGCGGGGATTGGATCTTGGGCTGAATAACCGAGTCGAAAACGAATTTATCGGCCTTTCCATCGATACGGCTCATCGAGTGGGTGGAACAGGTACCGGGGTCCATATCGGCGGGTACAATGAATTGGAAGAAAGTAAGGATTTCGCGGCGCAAATCGGCGTCGCTAATCGCTGTAATAGCGGGGATCTTTCGGCACAGATCGGAGTATTCAACTTCACGGAATCTGAGCAAGGCGGCCAGATCGGGCTAATCAACTTCGGGGCATTTAGTGAACTCGGAGGAAAGGTCGGCATCCTCAACATTTCGCAAGAGAATTCAGGGGCATTGGTTGGATTTATGAATCTTTCTAAGAAGAGCGACGGGGTGACTATGGGGGTTATCAACCAGGCCTCCGGTTCCGACGCATCGCATGAGGGCTGGACTGTGGGTCTGCTCAATCATGCTTACGAAACGAGGGGCAGCCAGATTGGTTTCGTCAATGTCGCGGAAAAGCCTTCCACCGTTACCCAGATCGGCGTGATCAACTATGCTCGGAAATTGTCGGGAATCCAAGTTGGAGTGATCAATTATGCCCCCGGAATGCGTAAGCCGGGGATACAGTTGGGACTCATGAATCTGGGTGCTGCTTCAGAGGCTCAGGGGTTCCCTGTCATTTTCCGCGCAAATTTTTAGATCGAGAAGTCGCTCCCTCTATTCGCAGATTCAAACTTTTTTTTTAAACTGCCCTTACCTTGGATTCTACAAATGAAAAAATACCTCACCTGTTTTTTAAGACTGGCTTCAGCCTTTCTGATTGTTCACTTTGCTGGAGGCTGTTCCTCCTGGGGGAACTTGAATGGTGTCACCTCGGGCGGGGCTGGGACAAGTATGATCTTGCGTCCAGGCGCCCGCCTCGGTGGCTCGGCCGTCGCTGGGGCGGCCCAACTTCTACCTAGTAAAGAGCGCATGAGCCTTCCTGGCTCTCCTCCACCAGCGCCGGCATCCATTCAAGTAGCCCAATCGAACAGTGCTAAGCCCCTAGAGACCTTTAGGGAAAATTTACTATTGTTGGATTTCGACCTCCAAGGGGAATTGGTGAACGCGGAAGACTTGGAGCGCCTCCTGCGTGAAAAAAAGAGGTTCAAGTCGATCATTGTCTTGTCCTATGGGTGGAATAATACCCGCGAGGAGGCCTATTCTGACTACTCAAACTTCTGTCGGGAGTATGAGGAGGGGCACACCATCTCGAGTGATGCGTTGATTGTTGGTGTTTCATGGGACTCAAAAATGCAGACACTACATCGCATGGCCAGCGACATCTATCCGGCCAAACTCAAGCCAGATCCGTTTGCACTTTTAGATACTGCCTCGATGCCTCTTTCTTTTTGGGCGAAAGCGGCTCTGGCAGATAAAATTGGTCTGAATCTGCAGCCAATTCTACAGTCAGTCTCGGTGAAGTTTAGCAAACCGGATTTTTATTTTGTCGGCCACAGCTTTGGCTGCAGAGTTGTTTCTAGAGCTCTCCAGACCGATCGTGTAGGAAAATCCGTATTTCTTCCGGGAGATCGTAGTCAGGTAAAGGGAGCTGTATTAATACAGGGAGCCTTGACGCTTCGCGACTGTCCTCATCCAAAATATGATAGGCTGTCTAAGGCACCGATTATTATTGTCTCCTCAGAGCATGATATCGCCAACCGTCTTTTGTACCCGTTAGCGAACACCTTTATAAATACATATGCTGTACGTGTCGCAAACGATTGGGTCGAAAATCTGGTGGAAGAAACGGTGCTCTTTAAAGGCTCTTTTACCTCAATCGCCACAACATGGAAAAACTGCAACGAGGCGTCTTTCCGCCTTGTCAATTCTGGCGCTCAAATAGTTTGGGTTCCAGTGGTTAGCATTCTCTGGTCTGCGGGAGGGTACCTGACCGCTCAGATTAGCGAACTTAGACATCGGCACATCTTTTACCCCTTGGATTCATTGGCTTCAGTGCCGATTATGGGTCAGTTCATTGAGGACCTCACACCCGAAAACTGGGAGGTCGGCAAGCACCACCTTGGTCTCTTTCAGGTCGGAGGTATCCAAAATGCAGTTGGGGCATCTGGTCCTAATTATTTCGGCGGGCCGTTCTCCTCAAAATCTGTTCGCTACGACGTCACCCCGAAGATTCATCCCGGCAAACGTACCTTTTATGATGCCTCTAAAGCCATACGCACCAGCATGTTCGGCAAGGTGGATATGGAGTCCGGACTTTTGAGAGCTTTACCATTCCCGGTCGGTGCACATAACGACTACCGCAATCCGGAGGTCTACGAGCTTGTTTCTGGAGTGATTAAATAGGTCCGTCCCCACGCGCGCTGAGGGGTGGGTACATCCTCCACTCCCCAAAAAAATCAGAAAAACTTCCAAAACTGGTCGGCACCTTGCCTGTAACCATGAATGAGTGTCCTTTTCCCCCTATTGATCCATGTCGCCGCGCCCCAGGGAGTTCTCGGTTGCGAACTCTCCACATTCAACTCGAGCCTTCAGCGCCTGGAGGGGCGTTATGTCGATTGGAAAGTCTTGGATTTCCGAACCTTGTGCAGTTGCCCCGAATTCCGTCTCCAAGTCTTTTTTGAGCAATTTTCAACCAAGGGGCCTCCCTTCTTTTGTGAGACCTTCCGCGCCGAACTCACCTCGTCGATTCGCAAGATCGTTTGGGCCGACGGCCTTTTCAGTGATGAGGAGGCCTTGGCCATCACTGAAATCAACGACTGGCTGGGGCTCACCTTCCGCCGTTGCGACTGGCAACTCATTCAGAGGAAAATCTGAATCCGCTATAATCTCCTGAATCTTTTATAACTGAATCGAACCAAAACCGTGATACAATCCTGACATGACTTATTGTATAAATGACACCAATAATGAACTGCCCGCTTGGATCGGAGAATTCGGGGCCTTGCTGCGCCTCTCCCTTCCGGAATTTGTTGTTGAGCCCGAGAAGGAGGTGATCCGCTCCGCGATGCTGGCCATGTTCGGCATCCCCGTGACTTGGTCTATTGATGAGGCTGCGAAAGAGGCAGAGGAAGACCCCGATCGACTCTTCGAGGTGATCGAGCGACTGCCGGAGTCCTGGAGTGCCTTGCCCAAGAAGGCACGCAACAACCGACGCTACGGTCTTCGTATCGGGCTTCGCCGGGTCGTTACCTCCGATGGCTCCATCAGTCTCGAGGAAACTCTGCTGCTGGCGGAAATCTGCCTGATCACTTCCATTCCTTTTCCCCTTTAACCATTATGAAACCAACCATTGAAAAATCCACGTCCTACCCCATGAGTGATCCCCTGAACCAACTGGCCATGCGCGCTCAAGCTGGTGATGAATTGGCTCGCGAAGAACTCGCAGCAGCAATCCGGGAGATGTCCCTCCGGTGGTTCAGTCCTATCGCGACCACCCATGAAGCCGACTTCTTCAGTTCCGAGGTCGCGATTCTTACCATGGCGCGGCTCGCGCAGTGGGAACCCCTTGCTACCTTCAAGACCTTTATCTATCGGACGGGATTCCACTCGGCGAGGACGAAAATGTTCCGTCAGCGGAAAAAACGGGGGCGCTATCTGCCGGCCGAGAGTGAACTCACCGGCGAGGAACCTGTTTCAAAAGAGACCAAGGCGGCCTATGTCCACAGTTGCGAGAATCATTCCGCAGATGCACTTATTGATGTGGAGGAGGTGAACGCAATGCTCCGATCGAACTACTTCACCCGCAATGAACTTCTGGTGCTTCGACTGTTCTGGCTTTCCGGCTACAGTTGTGAAGAAGTGGGTGATCGGCTCGGATTCACGGTGGGACAAATCTACCAACTCAACCGTGAGATCCGTTGCAAACTCAACTCATGGCGTTCCGATGAACCATAGTCGCAATCAGAAGGTCCACCAGGACCTGGACCCCACGGACTGGCTGGCCACCACCGGCAAGCAGGTGCTCACACTCGTGGGTTATTCCGGAATGGGATATGCCGACCCGGATGCCCTACAAGTTCTGATCGCCAACCATCTCGATGGCTTTCCGCCCAGTGACTGGGTGGTGAACATCGGCGCCACCAAAATGGGTATCGGCGCGGCCTACGCAACCGCCTGCTTCTTGGGCTATGTCACAACTGGGATCGTCTCCAGTCGGGCTTTGCCCAAGGCGAAATTCCATCCCGACTGTGAGCATGTTTTCATTATTGAAGATAGCCATTGGGGAGGACTCGACGAACACGGCGATCTCACCCCCACCTCGGAGGCGATGGTCACCGCCACGGATCAAATGCTCGGCTTTGGCGGCGGCCGGGTCGGACGGATCGAACTTTGCGAGGCCATTCGGCGCGATATGCCGGTGCGCTTCATTCCCTGTGTGCCGGGCAAAAAGAGAAGTGGATCATGAACTACTCCCGACAATTCAAGTTGCCGACGATGATCGTTTACTACCTCGAAGAGGAACCTGAAGTAGCGTGGCTTGAAAAACTTATCGGGTTCTTTCTTGAGGCCTTCCCTGAGACCCCTCTTCTGTTTCTTATTCCGGATTCGACCCTTGCGCCGAAGGATTATACGAACCTGCTTGAGGCTGCAAACCAGATCAATCCGAAGACCGGGGACCCCAAGGTACAGCTTCTGCATGTGCACGAAAACTCCACGGGCCATGCCATGAACTGGAACGAGTTCGAGCTCGAGTGCCACACCGAAGTCGAACACTTCTTTGGCAATCAACATCTCAGCGGAGGAAAGGCCGCCTTGCAAGGGGTGCTCCGAATGGTTCTGGATCTTCATGCCGACGACAAGGTGGGAGAAGAACTCCACCAAAACCTGATGAATTTGCGCGCGGTCCACCACATCACCCCGCTAGAGGCTGTGCTCCACCTTGCCCCGGTGATGGTGACCACACTCGATTTAGAAGATGAGTGGGTGAAGAAATTGATCTCGGGACATTATGGCGGTTCGCAGGGGCCACGCGAAATGCTCGATCCGCTGCGCGCAGGCATGGTGATCCATCCCCAGGACGGTGATGTTCAATTCTCCACCCGCACCAGCAATCTTTTCCAAGACGAGGTCGAACCTTTACTGACGGGGGGCGAAAACAAGGACGACGGGCGCTGTCCGGTGTTCAATTCGCTGCGCCAGCGACTGATCCGCAACGAGGCGTGGAACCACGAGTCGACGAAAGCGTTGAAAAAGATCCACAATGGGGGAACTTGGCCACCCCGGCTCTCCCATGCGGAGATTGTTGCCAGCATGTCCCGACCAAAGGGCGAGCATTACTACGGCTTTGAAGCGATGCAGTTGGTGGCCGAAGGGGAAGATCTGGACAAAGATGCTGCTAAGCAGAAGTTGAATGGGAAAACGCCATGTGAGTGGCTGGGCGATAGCCCCTCCCATGTGTACGTGGCCACCATGCAGCGCATCGCAAGTAAACTGAAGGAAAACTACCGTCCACAAGCTAAAACCCACTTGGTGGACTTGGCTTGGACAAGTTTCTTCGTTGGCACCTCGGGACTGCTCCTGAAGGTGGTTGCTGGCTTCAGCCTGGGGCCTTGGTGGCTGCTGGTCCTTGCCGCTCCCTATATTCTGCTCAGCGTTCTGTTCCTCAAGATCCGCAAGCGCAAGGCACTTTTGGGGGGCAACCTCGCCGAGCTCTCTCCGTTGAAAAAGCACCTCTATTATCTTGCGTTTCAAGAGGCCCTGCGGATTGAGTTCTGGTTGGACATCGCCGCCATTGACCCTGATGAGCGCCTCATGGTGCCGGCGTTCAGAAATCCGGATGCCGACGCTTTGCGTGAGGCGCTGCTGTACGTTGGTATTCGTAGCCGTGCTTTGGAGAAAGAAGGCAAGCGGGCCGGTACTGATGCTCGTGCTTTGGAGAAAGAAGGCAAGCGGGCCGGTACTGCTGCTCACATCCCCGGGACCGTGGCTAAAACCTGGCTGATCTTCTCCTGGATCCATGGCCAGATGAAGTACCTCAGAAAACGACTGGACGGCAGAAAAAGTGAACCCGTCTATACCGGTTTCGGCCATAGCAAGGATGATCCGCAGTGTGAGCGGACGCCTCATTCCTTCTGGAGCTTTTCCATGCGCAAAACCGGGAAGTTCATCCGGGCGCTGGGATGCCGTTTCCGACTCTTCCTCGATGCCTCCAAGTTGGGGCTCACTCTGGAGGATGATACGCGCACAGATATGAACAAAACCGTGGAGGCGTACCGCAAGTTCCGCCTAACCCGACGGGACACCCTGAGCTATTGGGAGGACATGTCGCGCTTCGTCCGTCTCAGTTGGCTCGGTTCGGTAGTCGTGCTGACGCTGATCCTGTTGCTCTCCCTGCCCCAATGGGAGGTCTTGGCCTGGCTCCCGGGTTCGCTTGGCTTGTGCCTCAAAATCTCCGGCTACCTGCTGTTTTGCAATTTCCTGGTGCTGGCCTGCAAGAAGGTGTTCTCACCGGAAAGCTCGGTGAAGAAATGGGAGGCCATGCTGGAGATCTACGAACAAGCGGAGAAACTGCTGGAACCCGCTGACGCGCCCACCGAAGCCCTGTTCACCGAACTCGGCCGCAAAGCCGTGGCCGAAGCCTGGAACTGGCGCGAAGAACGCAGCGGCAAAGAGGACTTCTTCAAAATCAGCTGAACCCCGAACCAATTCGATCCCTAAAAAAGAAAATCTCATCTTTTTTCACCAAAGATTCCCCTTCGCTGCCTTTCACCGGTATGCAAACCAAAGAAGAAAAACCCAACCACAACCTCCGAGGGGTCCTCATGATCCTCATGACCCTCCTCGCCTTGATGCCCGCGTTCCTTCCGAGTGTGGCTCAAGCCCAATCCACCAGCACCAAAGCCAGCAGCTCTCCTGCATTCTACAGTCCTCCGTCCTTCTACATCCGGACCCACTGGACCGACCCCAACGCCACCCGCGTCGGGGACCACCGGGGGCAACATGCCCAAGTGGAGATGAAGGCGGAGGAGGGCAGGGTGATCGTGCTGTCCGTGACCAGTTCCAATCCGGACTTTATCGTCCACGCTCGTGCTCCGCAGTACCTGAAGGGGCGCACCTGGTTCCCCGTGAGCTTCCAGCCCACCAAGGACGGCTGGAATTACACCACCATCACCGCGCATGTCCGTGGCGCCTATGTGGGGGTGTTTCGGACCACTGTCCGTGGCTACGGAATCGGCTCTCAGATGTCTGCTCCCGCCTCCTCGAACCTGGGTGTGATCCGGGTGGGCAGCCATAAATGGCTCGATGTCCCGGTGCGAAACCTCGGCAGCGCCCTGATCCTGATCAACAACGTGACCCACAACTTCGGCGACAATGTGAAGAACCCCACCCCGGTGCCCTTCCACATCGCCCCCGGCGAGACGGTGGTCTACCGCATCAAGGTGCGTCCGCACTACAGCGGCACCCGCAACGGACACATCACCTTCCACGGTAATTTCCGTGGCAGCCAACGCAACGTGCCCGTGTCCTACACCGCCACCGGTCCGAGCCGTCGGCTGGAGATCGGTCCGGCCCTGGCCTTTGGCCACGTGTCCCTGGGCAAGCGCCCGTACCCCACCAAAAACATCGAGTTGCGGAATCTTGGAAATTCCCCCCTCACCGTTTTTAGTGCCTCGACCACTGACAGCCAGTTCCGCACCCCCTTCGTGGGACCGGTGGTGATTCCTGCCCGTGGCAAACACATCGTGAAGACCCGGGTGATCGCCAAGAAGACCGGGCTGCAAAGCGGCTTGTACATCTTCCAGACCAACAAGACCACCGGCTCCGCCAAGCACCTTGCTACCTTCGTCGGCGTGTCCGGCAAGACCGGCAGCGCGGAGGCCCTTGCCAGCAAGGAGGCCAAGCCCAGCGCCGGCCTGCCGGTGATGGTGGTCAAAGCCGGTGACAATGTGGCCACGGTGGAGATCGAGGGCGGCGACAAGAACCTGTTTGTGCACGGCTTCGACACCGTGCCCACCGCCACCGACCTCAGCAATCTGGGAAGCCCGGTTCGACTGAACGGGACCCCCTTGGAAATGAACGGGAAACACGCCGTCTACCTCAAGGCCCCGCATGCTTCGACCATCCGGCTCGAAGCCAAATAACCGGAACTGAGGAACCCCAACCTGGGCCGTCTTCTTCGGAAGGCGGCCCTTTTTTGGTGAGAGGCCCGCCGGTGGGCAAGGAGTAGCGGAGAGGATGAACTCACTCTGGGCTTGTCTGTTGAATTTCTGCTTCAAAGAGCGTGCCGATCCGTTTATTCGGAAAGGGTCTCCTGCAGGCCGGCCGGCCTGCAGGAGATGGTGGGAGCAACCCGACCTGGGCTAAGGGCCTTTGA